>ENA-OPWR01000096-OPWR01000096.1-human-gut-metagenome-genome-assembly--contig:-NODE-96-length-80427-cov-5.635607_pt1 | contig 80427 bp, 73 predicted proteins | sample MGYA00241507_ERZ502006 | MGnify/ENA primary metagenome ERZ502006 (study PRJEB25962, sample SAMEA2043041) | human gut metagenome | biome: human gut; feature: human-associated habitat; material: faeces...
CCCTCGCCGCTAACGCGGCTCGTGGAATGGCATGCGCCATATAGATAACAAAAAAACACCAGTTGATTGTGAGCAAGCTCCCATCAACTGGCATTTTTTTATTATCTGTATTGCTTATTTTATAATTCCTATTGACATAGTAGGGTATAAGAGCTATAATCCTATCATGTTCGTAGGAATTATAGGATTTATTATTTAGTGAGGCATAGAAGATCATGAGATTTAACACAGCATTATTACACAGCGCAAAGCTTGGTGATGAGAATACAGGCGCCACACTTACACCGATCTATCAATCCAGTGCATTCTATCAGCCTTCGGCAGAGCAGCATGAGAAGCTCTTCCACAACAAGGCGACGGGTTATTCTTATACGAGGATCAACAACCCAACGATAGTTGCATTTGAGGAGCGGATGACGAATCTTGAAAAGGGAGTGGGTTCTGTAGCTTGTTCCTCAGGCATGGCGGCACTCACAAATGCACTCTTAAATATAGTAGGAACTGGCGGAGAGATAGTCTCCAGCACAGGGCTCTACGGTGGAACGATAGATCTGTTCCATGATCTGGAGGCATTTGGGATCAAGACGACATTTGTGGAGATATCGGATAAGGAGGCGGTCGAGGCAGCGATAAATGAGAACACCAGAGTGATATTTGCTGAGACCATCGGCAATCCGAAGCTGGATGTGGTGGATATAAAGGCTCTTGCAGAGCTGGCACATTCACACAGGCTTCCTCTTCTGATAGACAACACGGTTGCCACGGCATACCTGGTCACACCGCTGACACTTGGAGCGGACATAGTCATCAATTCCACATCCAAGTACATCAATGGCAACAGCGATGCCATAAGCGGAGTCATCACCGACAGCGGCAATTTCAAATGGGACGCAGAGCGTTATCCGCTTCTGCAGCAGTACAAGATGTTCGGAAAGTTCGCCTACATAGCAAAGCTCAGAAACGGACTTTTTAGAAATACAGGAGCCTGCATAGCTCCGCAGACGGCATTTTACAATATGCTGGGCATGGAGACATTGGGGCTTCGAATGGAGCGATGTTGTCACAATGCACTTACCCTTGCACAGTTCCTGGAAAGTCAGGAGGGTGTAAAGGTCAACTATCCGGGACTTGAATCCAGTCCTTGGCATGACATCGCAAATGAACAGCTCCACGGTGGTTATGGTGCCATAATCACCATCAGAGTCGGCAGCAAGGAGAAGGCATTTGCGGTGATGAACAAGCTCACAATACCGCAGATAGTGTCGAACATAGGAGACACAAAGACGCTCATCGTGCATCCTGAATCAACACTGAATGCGCACAGCACAGAGCAGGAGAAGCTTGACGCCAACGTATATGATGATATGATTCGTATTAGTGTCGGAATCGAGGATGTGGAGGATCTGATAGAAGATTTCCAGAAGGCCCTTGCCGACTAATACACAAATGATTTGGAGGAACTACATATGGCAGTAGATTACGCAGCTCTGAAAAAGGGCGGATTCATGAGACAGAAGCAGAAGAATAACTTTTCTCTGAGACTTCAGGTGGTGGGAGGAAATCTTACCGCAGAGAATCTCAAGAAGATAGCAGAGGTTGCCGAGAAATACGGAGATGGACATGTACATCTCACATCGAGACAGAGTGTTGAGATCCCATTTGTTAAGCTTGACGATGTGGAAGAGGTAAAGGAAGAACTGGCAAAGGGAGGCTGTAAGCCGGGTGTGTGTGGCCCAAGAGTAAGAACAGTCACAGCGTGCCAGGGAAATCAGATCTGTCCGAGCGGCAATATAGACACTTATGACATAGCCAAGAAGCTTGATGCGATATATTACGCAAGGGAGCTTCCTCACAAGTTCAAGTTCGGTGTCACAGGATGCCAGAACAACTGTCTGAAGGCAGAGGAGAACGATGTGGGAATCAAGGGCGCAATGGTAGTAGAGTGGGATGAGCCATCATGCATCATGTGTGGCGTGTGCGTCAAGGCGTGCCGTGAGGGCGCGATCACCATGGCGGACGGCAAGATCATCCTCGACACAGACAAATGTAACTATTGCGGTCGATGCGCAAAGGCATGTCCTACAGATGCATGGAAGGGCGAGACAGGATACCTTGTCTCATTCGGAGGATTATTTGGAAATACGATCCACCGCGGCGAGGAGTTACTTCCGGTTGTTACATCTGAGGAACAGCTTTTCCGTATCACAGATGCGGCAATACAGTTCTTTGCAGACAATGCAAAGCCAAGCGAGCGTTTCCAGTTCACTCTGGAGCGCGTGGGCTTAGACAAATTCAAAGAAGTATTAAAGGAGGCTTATAATGGCTGATTACGAAATTGATGACAGAGTAGATATAACTGATGTGGTGTGCCCGATGACATTTGTCAAGGCGAAGGTAGCCATGGAGGAGCTTGAGATAGGACAGGTGCTTGCGGTTACCATGAACGACGGCGAGCCTGTACAGAACGTACCAAGAAGCTTCAAGGAGGAAGGACAGCAGATCCTGAAGCTCATCGACAACGAGAATGGCACTTATGATCTTATAGTGAAGAAGCTGGAGGATTGATCAGATCCGGCAGGAAAGGAGAAAATGAATGGCAGTAAGAGTCAGTGCAGAGGACTTCGATGCAAAAGTGCTTCAGTCGAAGCTCCCGGTCATCGTGGAATTCTATTCGGACAGCTGCATACCATGCAAGCAGCTCTCACCTATCCTTGGCGGCATAGAAGATGACTACGAGGATAAGGTAAATGTGTACAAGGTAAATGTAAACTTCGACGCAGAGCTTGCTGAGAAGTACGCAGTCATGGCGTCACCAACCATACTCTTTTTCAAGGGAGGCGAGGAGGTTTCCCGCATCCGTGGCCTTGTGAAGAGAAATGCGCTGGAGGAAGAAGTTGGCAAATTATTGTAGAAATTCATTGGTAAAGTGACATGATGGAGTATTTGACTGTAGTCAATTACTTCCGGTGCACATAAGAATGAAACTATATAATTAAAATTATAAAGTATATAATCACACTTTATGTCAGTCTGGCAACGCCGGACAGGCAAATGAATCGTCAGGAGGAAAGAAAAATGACAGTCACAATAGCAGGAAAGAAGAAAGAGATAGCAGAGAAGACAACAATAGCTCAGATCATCGTGTCAGAGAACGTTGAGAATCCGGACTATGTCACAGTAACAGTAAACGATGAGTTTGTTGACTCAGATGCATTTGCAACAACAGAGCTCAAGGACGGCGATACAGTAGAGTTCCTCTACTTCATGGGAGGTGGCAGCTTCTAATGGCATTCACAAACGAACAGATGGAACGTTACTCACGTCACATCATCCTTCAGGAAGTTGGCGTGAAGGGACAGAAGAAATTGTTAAATGGCAAGGTGCTGATCATCGGCGCAGGTGGACTTGGAGCACCAGCCGCTATGTACCTGGCAGCAGCCGGAGTAGGAACCATCGGTATAGTTGATGCCGATGAGGTAGATCTGTCAAATCTTCAGAGACAGATCATTCACGGAACAGCAGATGTGGGCAAGGCAAAGGTCAAATCCGCAAAGGAGACCATGAACGCTATGAACCCGGATGTAAATGTGATCACATACAGAGAGTTCGTGACATCAGAGAACATCATGGATCTCATCAAGGACTATGATTTCATCATCGATGGAACAGACAACTTCCCTGCAAAATTCCTTATCAACGATGCCTGTGTTATGGCTAAGAAGCCATTTTCACATGCAGGAATCATCAGATTCAAGGGTCAGCTCATGACATATGTTCCAGATGAGGGACCATGTTACAGATGTGTATTCAAGGATCCACCTCCAAAGGATGCGGTTCCTACATGTAAGCAGGCCGGAGTCATCGGAGCAATGGGCGGTGTTATTGGAAGTCTTCAGGCTATGGAGGCAATCAAGTATCTCATTGGAGTTGGCGATCTTCTGACAGGAAGACTCCTTACATTTGACGCACTTAAGATGGAATTCCACACAGTAAAGCTCCCTCACAAGAAGGGCTGTGGATGTGCTGTATGTGGACCAAATCCAACCATCACCAAGCTCATCGACTACGAGCAGGTGGAGTGCGACGGGAAATAAAATGATCTCTGTAATCCGCCTGTGTATAGGGCTGTGAATGCTGAGCCTGACTGACAATACCATATCTGGGAGCGCTCCCGCTTAACGCAGCATGATCAACATAGTTGATACAGGTGGGTCACAGAGATAGTTGAATATAAGGAGGATATGAAGTAAGATGTTGTACATGACAAAGTCTGATTACGAGAAGCTACTTGCACACTGCAAGGAAGGCCTTCCAAATGAGTCCTGTGGTCTGATCGGCGGTGTCAGAGAGGGAGACAAGAAGTACATCAGGAAGGTGTATCTCCTGACAAATATTGACGCCAGCAACGAGCATTTTTCCATGGACCCGAGAGAGCAGCTTGCGGCAGTTAAGGATATGCGTGCAAATGGATACGAGCTTCTTGGCAACTTTCATTCCCATCCAGAGTCTCCGTCCAGACCTTCGGAGGAGGATAAGAGACTTGCATATGATTCCAAGGTGAATTATCTGATTCTCTCCCTCATGGAGATAGACAATCCGGTACTCAAGGCCTTCAACATAGATGAGGAAAAGAATGTGACGATAGAGGAGCTTGTTATAGAATCATGATAGATAGCAGGCATTTGAAAGAACAGGGCGGGCTTTGATACCCGCCCTTGTTCTTTACGCGGATTGTGTCATAAATTTTATTTGGAGTTACTGAAGAGATGTTTTGCATAAGTATAAACCATAAGAATACGCCGGCCGATGTCAGGGAGAGATTTGCATTTACGACAAAAGGACAGAGACAGTTCACTGAGCGCCTTAAGGCTGAGGTGGGTGGATGTGTCGTGTTGTCGACCTGCAATAGGATGGAGATATACTTCACAGATAAATATGAACAGGTGGAAAAGCTGCTGGCAAATGACAGGAATGTCCCTGTCAGCCTCATAAGAAGATACAGCATGAACTATGAAGGATTTCAGTGTGTGTTACATCTGTGCAGAGTGGCGTGTGGTATGGATTCCATGGTGCTCGGCGAGGTGGAGATCATACATCAGGTGAAGAGTGCATATCTTGTGGCAAAGGAGCTTGGAGCCTGTGACGGCGAGCTGAATATAGCATTTCAGGGAGCACTTGCGGCGGCAAAGGCGGTGGCAACGGAGAGTGATGCCACGAGGCTTCCGATATCCGTCGGAACCTTGTCAGCACGGGAGGCAGTGAATTTTACAAGAAATGGCGGTATTGAAAACACGTGCAGAGATGTTCGAAGTGATGTGGTAAGCAGCAGTCAAGCTGAGAGTGTGGATGCTGAAAAGGCAAATACCGGGCATATCCTAGTCGTAGGAGCCACAGGCAAGATAGGCAGCATAGTTGTCAAGGATATTGCAGATCTTGCGCCAGACATAGAGATAACAGGCACAAGCAGAAGCCACCACAGTGCAGATGAGGTATTTGGCAGACATCAGCAGATCAGGATAGAGGACTACAGCAGAAGATATGAGCTGGCAGCCTGGGCGGATGTCATCATCAGCGCGACAGCAAGCCCTCATTATACATTCGTCAGAGATGAACTGGCAGAAGCCGTGAAAATGCATCATAAGCGGAGGTTGTTCCTGGATCTGGCAATGCCGAAGGACATTGACCCGTCAGTCTCAGAGGTGGACGGATGTGTATTGCGTGACATAGACTATATCAGGACACTCTCCAGAGAGAACAATGAAAACAGGGCAAAGACAATCACGGAGATGGAGCCGTGGCTCATATCACAGGTTGACGAGATCATGAAGAATATAGCATTTTCGAGGTTCAACAGGGAGCACGGAGATGTGATGGCGAAGCTTAAGACTATAGATGGTGCAAAGATGGTATATAAACTCAAAGGGCAGCTTGAGTATGAGGCATTTGAGAAAATGCTGGACAGTATTCTGACTGCCGGATGTGAGAACTGAATACTGCTTGTTTGCCTGAGATTATGCAGTATCATCGTCTGATGATGGTTATGTCAGATGTCAGATAATTGGAACAACTTTTGGTGCTTTTTAATAGAGACTCAATAATAGAAATTAGAGGTAGTGATGTCGTATTTCCCATTTATGATCGAACTGAATAATGAGAGATGCCTGATCGCAGGAGGCGGAACTGTTGCATACAGAAAGGTGTGCAGCATGCTGGAATTTGGCGCGGTGGTCACGGTGGTGTCCCCAGAGTTTTGCCCGGAGCTTTTGAAACTGGCGGAGCAGGTGAATACGCCAGACAAATACTGTGCAGCGACAAGCGATGATCGTGGTTCTGTAGAGAATTTTGCAGATTATTCTGGATGCCTAACACTTGTAAAAAGACGTGTGCAGCCACAGGATATTGTTAGCGCATTTGTCGTCATAATGGCGACGGACGATGAGAAGGTCAACCACGAAATGGCGGAGCTTTGCAGGCAGCAGCGAATACTTGTAAATGTGGTTGATGTGAAGGCGGAATGCGGATTTTATTTTCCAGCGATCATAAAGGATAAAGAGGTTGTTATAAGCGTTTCCACCGGTGGACAGAGTCCAGTGCTTGCGGGCACGATCAAGAGAAATATAGAGAGCCATTTAGGTAGGAGTTATGGCGATATAGCGGAGCGTATGGGTGAGCTCCGCGAGCAGATCAAAGCACAGATAGACGGCGAGGAAGAGCGAAAGAAAGCATTTCAGCAAATGGTTAGGAGTCTGTTAGATGAGAGTTGAGAATGGACATAGTAAAAATAAACCGAATATTCGTAAATTTGCGGAGAATGACATGGCAGATGGATTCAATAGTGACGGTTTGGATTGCGAAAGCGGAGGACAGAAAAAAACAGTAAAAGTTGGAACCCGCGGCAGCAAGCTTGCTCTTGCTCAGACTGAATTGGTGATAAAGGCACTCAATGAGAGATTTCCCCAGGTTGATTTTCAGATGGTTACAATGAGTACCCGGGGGGATCGGGACACCAGCAGAGCGCTTCTGGAATTCGGAGGCAAAGCGGTATTTGTCGAGGAGTTCGAGGAAGCTATACTTAAAGGTGACATAGACATAGCGGTACACAGTGCCAAGGATATGCCGATGGAGATCATGGAAGGTCTTACGATATCGGGTACACTTCCGAGAGCATGTCCGCAGGACGTTTTTATATATAAGAGTGGCAGGTCATTTGACAGAAACGACAGTTTCGTGGTGGGAACCAGCAGCCTGAGACGGCAGTACCAGATAAGAGACATGTATCCAAATGCGGTGTGCAAGAATCTGAGAGGAAATGTCGGCACCCGCATACAGAAGCTGGAAGATGGCGAATACGATGCCATCATTCTTGCGGCGGCAGGTCTTGAGCGCCTGGGAGTTATTGAAGACAAAGGCAATGACAGCACAGAATGCTTTGAAGTGCACAAGGACGAACTTACATTCAGATACCTCAGTACAGAGTCAATGCTTCCGGCAGCGTGCCAGGGAATCATAGCCATAGAGACGCGAACATCCGGCGAAGCATACGACATGGTGAGGGCGATAAATGATACCGAGGCATACACACAGCTCACATGCGAGCGGGCAGTCTTAAGCCGCCTGAACGCCGGTTGCCACGAACCGATAGGCGTGTACTCAGAACTTCATGGCGACCATATGAAGATAAGCCTGATGAAAGCAGATGCGGTTTCATCGGACAAAGAGAAAGATGAAGAAATCCAGATACACAGAAAGACGGTAGAAGGAAACACCGCAGAATGGGAACAGCTTGTAGAGGCGTTGATAAAGTATGTTATAGCATAACAGATATGTTTCTATTTCAAGAAAAGAAAAATGTTATGAAGCAGTGTATTTTGAAGATAAGTAGAAAAGTAAATTTTATCGATATGTAAGCTGGGTGTGCTGGATTTGTGCCTGCGGGGCGGGTAGCACAATGCGATTGAATCTTGTCGCTTCTTGCCGAACGGGACGGGAAGCACGCTGATGCGTGCGCAGGTCATCAAACTCCGTTTGACGACATTCCCCAAACGTCCTTATCGGGGGCGGAAACGAGTGCAAATGTTGTGTCAAGTTTTCTGTGAAAACTTGACATGTAGCGTCAGCCCCTCGCCGAAGGCGACTTATAATGGGCTGATGTTCAATGTAGAAGCAAGACAAGATGATTGAGCTGTGCGTAGCCCAGCAGGCACAAATCCAGCACCCCCAGCGTATTGGAGAACAAAATGGTATATTTGATAGGCGCAGGCCCCGGCGACCCGGGACTAATCACGGTGAAGGGCCTGGAATTCATAAAACAATGCGATACAATCATATATGACAGGCTTGGCACCTACCAGCTTCTGGAGATGGTGAAGCCGGACTGCCGCAGGATATACGTCGGCAAACAGGCGGGCAGCCACTACAAGAAGCAGCCTGAGATAAACGAGATACTTGTTGAGGAAGGCCGCAAAGGCAACATGGTGGTGCGCCTCAAAGGCGGCGATCCATTTGTATTCGGAAGAGGCGGCGAGGAAGTGACCGCACTTTTAGAAGCGGGGATCCCATTTCAGGTGATACCGGGAATAACATCCGCAGTGGCGGTTCCGGAGGTGTGTGGCATACCAGTGACACACCGGGGAACGAGTAGAAGCTTTCACGTGATAATAGGACACAAGCGGGCAGACATACACAGATCTGATGAAGGTGGTTTAGATGACTACGACTACATCAGAAATCAGGAAGGGACAAGCGTGTTCCTCATGGGACTTAACAGGCTGCCGCAGATCATGGAGAGACTTGTTCAGACTGGGGCTGAGGAACATACTCCGGTCGCGGTCATTTCCAAGGGAACCATGCCTGGACAGCAGATAGTTCGTGGCGATATACAGTCCATTGCGGACAAGGTGAACGATGCAAAGCTGGAATCCCCCGCGATCATAGTTGTGGGTGAAAATGCAGCACTGGATTTTACTGCACCGAACAGAGGACCACTTCAGAATGTTCACGTTGGACTAGTTGGAACGCCAAAGCTTCGCGAGAAGATGAGAGTTGCAATAGATGCGCTCGGCGGTCAGTCCTACAGCATAGTGGATATGAGTGTGGAGCAGACAGAGGAGAAGGACAGGCTGCGCGTGGCTCTGGAACATATAGAAGATTACAGCTGGCTGGCATTTACCAGTCAGAACACCATAACCCTGTTTTTCAAATGGCTCAGGGAGTGGAATATAGATGTCAGAAAACTGGCTCATCTGAAAATTGCGGTGGTCGGTGCCGGAACAAGGGATGCGTTAAGATCCGAAGGCTACATAGCGGACTATGTGCCGGACGAGTACACCACAAGCGCCCTTGCTATGGGACTTGCAAATGTGATGAATGACGGAGAGAAGCTTCTCCTTCCGAGGGCCGTTCAGGGCAGCGAGACAATGCTTGATATACTTGATAAGGGCGGCGTAACATACGAGGAGATTCCGGTATATGATGTGGTTGGCCGCAGGATGGAGAGCATACAGTATCTGAAAGATCTGGATGTGATCACATTTGTCAGCGCGTCAGGTGTCAGGGGATTCCTGAAAGTCCTTGACGCAGAGAAAAATGGATCTGGCATGGACCATATGCCGAATGATGTTGATTCATGCAGGGAGCATACGAATAATACAGAAAGTACTTTAAAAAATCATGATATAATGAAAAACATCCGCATAGCAGCACTTGGAAATGTGACAGAGAAGGCTTTGGAGAAGGCTGGTTATCATGCGGATATAGTTCCGGAGGTCGGTGATATCGAGCATCTTATATCATCCATCGGCGAATTCTATACCCACAGGTAGCATCAGAAGTGGGGGACAGGTACCTCCGTCCCCATTTGAATAATAGAGAGAACATGTATGTAGAGAAAAGAGGCAGTAATATGATAAGACTCAGAAGACTTCGTGGCAGCGAGGCCATAAGAAATATGGTTAGAGAGAACAGAGTTAACAAGGAGGATCTTGTATATCCGATGTTTGTGGCTGAGGGCACAGGGATCAAGAATCCGGTAGACTCCATGCCGGGAATATACCAGTATTCACTCGACACATTTGAGGAGGAGCTTCGCAGAGTGGCGGACGCCGGAATCAGCGCGGTTCTCCTGTTCGGCATACCGGCTCACAAGGATGAGGTGGGCAGCAGCGCGTACGACGACCAGGGAATCATGCAGAAAGCGGTCAGGAGGATAAAAGAGCTGTATCCGGACATGATAGTCATAGCGGACATTTGTCTGTGCGAGTACACATCACACGGTCACTGCGGAATTATCCATGATGGCAAGATACTCAACGATGAGACTCTTCCATATCTTGGCAAGATGGCTGTATCCCTTGCAAAGGCCGGCGCGGACATGGTGGCTCCATCGGATATGATGGATGGACACACCGCTTACATCAGAAAGGCACTTGACGACAACGGGCTGACGGATGTACTGATCATGGGTTACAGTGCGAAATTTGCATCTGGTTACTATGCACCATTTCGCGATGCGGCACATTCTGCACCACAGTTTGGAGACAGAAGGACATACCAGATGGATCCCGCAAATGGCAGGGAGGCTCTGAGAGAGTGCGAGGCGGATATCGCCGAGGGAGCAGACATAATCATGGTTAAGCCGGCACTTGCTTATCTGGATGTAGTCAAGGATGTGAGAAACCACACGGACTATCCGATAGCGGTGTACAATGTCAGCGGCGAGTACTCCATGGTCAAGGCAGCTGCGGCAAATGGCTGGATAGACGAGAAGAGGATCGTCATGGAAAACATGACAGCCATGAAGCGTGCCGGAGCAGGGATCATCATAACCTATCATGCTATAGACGTGGCACACTGGCTTGAGTCGGAATCAATATGACGGAGTCATATTTCGGAATGATTCCGACGATCTGCCCCACTCGACGGAGGAGAGAGGGGCGTTTCCAAAGATGAGGAGAATGCGACATCAACACTTAAAAGAAGATAGAGCTGAGTAGGACAATAGTTGCTATGTATAACGAGGCATTTTTATCTATTTGGAATATAAATTAGAAAAAGATACAATATTGTATCTAAACGGCTAAAATAACATAGCTTTGCGAAAAACAAAAGGAAACAAAGAAAAAAGTCACACAGGACGATAAATTATAGAAAGAAGAATGGCAATGACAAATTCACAGGATCTATTTGAAAAATCACAGAAGGTAATTCCAGGCGGCGTCAATTCACCGGTCAGGGCATTTGGCTCGGTGGGACGGACACCTGTATTTATGAAGAAAGCAAAAGGTTCACATATATTTGACGAGGATGGCAACTCCTATGTGGATTATGTCTGCTCCTGGGGACCGGGAATTTTGGGGCATGCCGATGACAGAGTCATAGATGCGGTAAAGGCTGCTTGTGATGACGGACTTACATTTGGCGCACCGACAAGGAAAGAGCTCGAGATCGCAGAATTGATAAATGAGCTCATGCCGTCAATGGAGCTGACACGAATGGTCAACTCGGGAACAGAGGCGGTGATGAGTGCCCTCAGAGTGGCGAGGGGATTTACAGGCAGAGATAAGATTGTAAAGTTCCGCGGCTGCTATCACGGACACAGTGATGGACTTCTGGTCAAAGCAGGCTCGGCAGCACTTACACAGTCAGTTCCGGACAGTCTGGGAGTTCCAAAGTCGTATACACAGCATACACTCATAGCTGAGTATAACAACGAGGACAGCGTAAAGAAGTTATTTGAGGCGGAGGGCAAAGACATTGCCGCAATCGTGGTCGAGCCGGTTGCCGCAAATATGGGAGTTGTCCCACCGCATGATGGATTCCTTCAGTTCCTCAGGGACATAACAAATGAGTACGGCTCACTTCTTATATTTGATGAGGTCATCACAGGTTTCAGACTCAGCCTTGGCGGTGCCCAGGAATACTTCGGGGTAAAGCCTGATCTCACAACACTTGGCAAGATAGTTGGAGGCGGAATGCCGGTGGGAGCATACGGCGGACGCCGCGATGTCATGAGCATGGTGGCACCACTTGGCGGAGTATACCAGGCGGGAACTCTGTCGGGCAATCCGATTGCCATGACAGCCGGACTCACAACGCTCCGCATACTCCAGAAGGAAAAGGATACAATATATCCGGCGATAGAAAAGAGCACAAGGCAGATAGCCGACACAGTCAGAAGCACATTTGGCGACACAGTCCATGTCAACCAGATAGGCTCACTGATGAGCGTATTCTTCACAGATCAGGAAGTAGTGGATATGGACACGTCAATATCCAGCGACACCGCAAGGTATGCAAAGTATTTCTCATACATGCTGGACAACGGAATCTATCTTGCACCATCACAGTTCGAGGCAATGTTCGTGTCCTACGCACACAGCAAGGAAGACGTGTCCAAAACCTGTGAGCTGATAAAGAAATACAAAGAGAACTAGAGAGACTTAGTAGGTCAGAAGATGTCTCATTAAAAAGGAATTTATATTCCTATATTGTAGAAATAATTAGATAAGTATTAAAAGAGTGGTTTGGAAATAACATAATAAAACTAACGGTTATCGAAGAGTAAGCTGTCATGTTTATGTGATGCTACAAAGGCGGGTAGCACATAGACGACGGAAGCTTGTCGCTCCTTGCTGAGCGGGAGCCCCCCTGCCCTTATAGGGGGCGGGAGCGAATGCAATCAGGAGCTAAGACAAGGTGACAGAGTCGTGCGTAGCCGGGAGCATCACGAACACATAAAGACGGCCCTTTGAAAAATAAGGAGGAACTATGAGAGATTTGGTTATTGTGGGCAGCGGCCCTGCGGGTCTGTCCGCCGCGGTCTACGCCAAGAGGGCGATGATGGATGTGGTGGTACTGGAGAAGGAGGCATTCTCCGGCGGGCAGATCGTGAATACAGAGCAGGTTGACAACTACCTTGGACTGCCGGGCATAAGCGGCTTTGACATGGGTATGAAGTTCAGAGAACACGCGGATACATTTGGCGTGGAGTTTGATGACAGAGAGGTGACAGCCATCGAGGATCACGGCGATCACAAGAAGGTCAGCTTGGAGGATGGCAGCAGCATAGAGACAAAGGCGGTTCTGATAGCCACGGGTGCAAAGCACAGAAAGCTTGGCGTTCCCGGTGAGGAGGAATTCACAGGGGCAGGAGTTTCTTACTGTGCCACATGTGATGGGGCGTTCTTCAAGAACAAAGAAGTCGCAGTCGTGGGCGGAGGCAATATAGCCCTTGAGGATGCCCTATATCTGTCAAAGATGTGCAGCAAGGTACATCTGATCCATAGAAGGGCTGAGTTCAGAGGTGAGAAAATACTTGGTGCGCGTGTGCTTGAAACAGAGAATATAGAATTTCATTCATTTGCACAGGTGACAGAGATAGGCGGAACGCCGGGCAAGCTGAATCTCAAGGTTGCTGTGAATACACCAAAAACAGTGGGCGGACAGGCCAATCGCGATTTTACGCTTCCGGTAGCCGGTGTATTCATTGCCATAGGAACAAGACCTATCACAGACTTCCTCGGTGACGTTGTGGAGCTTGATGACGCTGGTTATGTTGCAGCGGGCGAGACCGGACAGACCAGCACACCGGGAATATTTGCCGCGGGAGATGTGAGGACCAAGGCAGTGCGCCAGGTGGCGACAGCAGTTGGAGATGGTGCAGCAGTTATCCATTATGTAGAGGAATACCTGAATGGGTTAAAAAATAAATAGAATAATTGGGAAGCAATTGGCATGGAGATAAAGCATGGAATGTAAATGCATACCTGTTTTCTCCCTGCCAAAAAAAATAAAACTAATTCATAGTAATTCTATAGGTAAAATATAACAATAAACAGGAGGCAGAAAAATGTTAATATCATCAAAGGGGCAATATGCATTGAGACTCATGGTAGATATATCGATAAACAGTGGCAGCACGGTTACTGTCAAAGCCGTAGCCAGAAGATGTGGATTGTCTGACAAATATCTTGAGCAGGTTACATCTTCTCTGCTAAAGGCAGGATATTTAAGGAGCGTGAGAGGCCCGAGGGGCGGTTACCGTCTGAACATGCCGGCGGAGGAGATCACGGTTGGGATGGTGCTGAGGGCGATTGAGGGCAGGATATCACCGATCGATAATCGAGTTGATGAGGATGGCGACACCAACATGGTCATGAACGATGTCATCGGAGAGGTGTGGGATGACCTTGAGACTGCCATCAACAATATCCTTGATAACAAAACCATCGCCGATCTTACCCGGGAGTACAGTGACCGGATCGGATACATGTATTCGATATAAATCGGGACGGAGGGGCCAGATGTCAATAAGATTTCAGTTGAAAAAAAACTTATTTTGTATATAGTTGTAGTGGGATATATATCATATTAGGAGAATAAGAGATGTTAACACAGTTTTCGAGAACAGAGCTGCTATTTGGCAAGGAAGCCATGGACAAGCTGGCAGGCTCTAAGGTAGCGGTATTTGGAATAGGCGGAGTTGGCGGTTATGTATGCGAGGCGCTGGTTAGGAGCGGCGTCGGAGCATTTGACCTGATAGATGATGACAAGGTGTGTCTGACCAATCTCAACAGACAGATCATAGCGACCAGAAGTACAGTTGGTAAGTACAAGACCGATGTTATGAGGGACAGGATGCTGGACATCAACCCGAAGGTTGATGTAGAAGTCCACAAATGTTTCTTCCTTCCGGAAAATGCGGATGACTTCCCTTGGGACAGCTACGACTACGTAGTCGATGCGGTGGACACCGTGACAGCCAAGATTGCTCTTGTCATGAAGTGCAAGGAGAAGAATATCCCGATCATCAGCAGCATGGGTGCGGGAAACAAGCTTGACGGAAGCCAGTTCAAGGTTGCAGATATATACAAGACAAAGGTGTGTCCGCTTGCGAAGGTCATGAGAAGAGAGCTGAAGAAGAGGGGCGTCAAGAAACTCAAGGTCGTATACTCGGAAGAGATTCCGACAAGGCCGATCGAAGATATGGCGATAAGCTGCAGAAACAACTGCATTTGTCCTCCGGGTGCAGAACACAAATGTACAGAGCGCAGAGACATCCCGGGCAGCGTGGCATTTGTGCCATCAGTCGCAGGGCTTATAATAGCCGGTGAGGTGGCAAAGGATCTCATCAGGAGGTAATAAAAAAGGACGCTGAGAAATCAGCGCCTTCTCCATAAAAATACCAGAGTTCCAAGCAGAACCGCACCACCATAGATGAATGGTGCATTTTTGTCACTGTTCATAGTTCTTTCCGTATAAGATACGGATGGATTATTCGGGTTGTAATATATTGCGATGGACGATATGGAGTTGTAATTTGTTATACCGCGGACGGAAAGAAAACCATTGTGCAATACTCCGGACTGGTCGCGGTATGCATAGTTGATATGGGTTCTTTTACTGAATCTTCTGACAGATGTGATATCGGCGGATGTTCTGGTATAGTCCCGCTCGATACGGCATGCCTTACCCCGTATGGAAAGGCCGATGACCACAGCTATGATGAATGATGCTATTGGAATAATGTAAGTCGTATAAGGTAATAGTCTGAAAAAAATACTGATAGAATCACCCGATGTTAAAATCATAATGTACCCCCTGAAATTGTTGTTTCCCCAAAATGTCAGACATGAGATCCCTATTTACATGCCGGACTTGTATGTGTAGATTATAATATAAAGAAGACTGGTTGAGAATCCCTTAATTTAAGAGGATAAGTCTGTTAATATAGCAAATTTCAGGTAATAAATATATTACTGTATGCACTGCCACTTATGGTGGTCATAAGCTCAGTCATATTCGCATTTGCCAGAAGTGATAACATGGTGATAATAGACCAATAATATAATAGAGAATATACAAAAGGAAGATGAACGAGATGGATAAGAAAGAAGAAAAGAAAATCATAAGACAGGAGTTTCTGACAGGTGAGAGAGCTCTTTTCATGGGAAAAAATCTCGATATATATGATACGATATTTGACGATGGCGAGTCTCCGCTTAAGGAGAGCCGCGGCATAAATCTGTACGGCAGCATGTTCAAATGGAAGTATCCGCTGTGGTACAGCAAGAACATTGTTGCGGAGGATTGCCACTGGTTTGAGATGGCGAGAGCCGGAGTCTGGTACACTGATAATATCGCGGTGAGGCGGGCACTCATCCAGGCACCAAAGAACTTCCGCAGATGTAAAGGCCTGGAGCTTACGGATGTGACATTCACCCATGCTGAGGAGACCCTTTGGAGCTGCGATGACGTGACAATGAACCACGTGACAGCAAAAGGCGACTATTTTGCCATGAACAGCAGTAATATGAAGATAGACGACCTGAAGCTTGACGGCAACTATTCATTTGACGGATGCAGGAATGTGGAGATAAGAAACTCCAATCTGCTTTCAAAGGATGCATTCTGGAATACCGAGGATGTGACCGTATATGATTCATTCATATCAGGTGAGTATCTTGGCTGGAACGCAAAGAACCTCACCCTGATAAACTGCACCATAGAGAGCCTTCAGGGCATGTGCTACATCGACAACCTTGTGATGAAGAACTGCAAGCTCATCAACACAACACTTGCATTTGAATATTCAACAGTGGATGCCGATATCTGCAGCAAGATAGACAGTGTCATGAACCCGGCATCAGGAACCATCAAAGCCAAGCACATCGACAAACTGATAATAGAAAAAGACAAAGTAGATCCGTCAAAGACAAAAATAATAGTACAGGACTAAATTAAAGCACAGAGGTTCACGGCAAAACATCAGCCCTACGTGTGACAACATATGATAATATAAATAAGAGAAATATAATAATTTTTACGTAGAATGACGATAAATACATGGTGGCATATCATAACGTAAATGGGATTTTGGCATTTGATGGGCGAAATGTGCTGACATATACCATGTGAGCAATCGGTAGAGAAGTCGACTGAGTCTTGCTGCTTCTTGCCGGAGCGGCGCAAGCAACGCCCTTATCGCTTGCAGAGCGCAGTGAAGATAGAAGCAAAGCAAGGCGAGGTAAGACGAACGTGATTGAGCACATGGTATATGCCATCCGTCAGCCTCTCAAATGCCAAAATCCCTTCAAAAAGTGGAGGGACAAACATGAAGTTTGATTTTGACAAGGTTATAGACAGACGCGGCACAGGCTCCCTGAAATGGGACGTGCCGGAAAATGAACTGCCAATGTGGGTGGCAGACATGGACTTTCAGACGGCTCCGTGTATCAGGGAGGCACTGGCAGCCCGGGTTGAGCACGGAATATTCGGATATTCCATCATCCCGGATGAGTGGGCAGATGCCTACGTGAACTGGTGGGGCAGCAGACACGGATTTGCAATAGACAGGGACTGGCTGGGGTTCTGCTCCGGAGTCATCCCAGCCATATCAACGGCGGTGAGAAAGCTCACCACACCTGCAGAGAATGTGGTGGTGCAGACCCCTGTCTACAATATTTTCTTTAATTCTATATACAACAATGGGCGAAATATATTGGAAAGCCCTCTGAAATACGACGGCGATGGATATGCCATGGACTTTGAGGATCTTGAGGCAAAGCTTGCAGATCCACAGACCAGCCTCATGATACTCTGCAATCCACAGAATCCTGCGGGAAAAATCTGGGATAAGGAAACGCTTGCTCATGTGGGAGAGCTATGCGCAAAGTATGGTGTGACGGTCATCTCGGATGAGATACACTGCGATCTCACCGATCCTGGAAAGGAGTATGTGCCATTTGCCACGGCATCTGACACATGCAGGGATATAAGCGTGACCTGTATTGCGCCGACAAAGACCTTCAACATAGCCGGAATCCAGACTGCGGCCATTGTGGTTCCGGATAAATTCCTGAGACACAAGATGTGGAGAGGTCTGAACACAGATGAGGTAGCCGAGCCAAATGCATTTGCGGTGGATGCGGCGATAGCAGCATTTACACAAGGCGGCGAGTGGCTGGACAGTCTCAGACAGTATCTTTATGAGAACAAGCAGTATGTCAGGAAGTTTATAGATGAAAAAGTGCCGGGTATAAAGGTGGTGTATTCGGAGGCCACATATCTGCTCTGGCTTGATTGCAGCGGAATCTGCGGCGCTGCCGGCGAAGACGGCAATGCCAAGGCTCTGTCGAAATTCATCAGGAAGAACACAGGGCTCTATATGTCGCCGGGACTTTCGTATGGCAAGAACGGAAAAGCATTTATCAGACTTAACATTGCATGTCCAAGATCAACCGTGGAAGACGGTATGAGGAGACTTGTCAAGGGTGTCAGTGATTTTAAAAAAGGAGATATAGATGAGTAGCAGTGAAAACTTGCTGAAGGACATGATATCTGGAAAGTCCATGACCGCATCCCAGCAGATAGGACTTACGGTCAGGCTCAGTATCCCGGCGATCCTTGCCCAGATCTCGTCCATTGTCATGCAGTACATCGATGCATCCATGGTGGGGCGTCTTGGTGCAAATGCATCGGGAGCCATCGGACTTGTCTCGTCCACGACATGGCTGTTTGGCGGGCTATGCATTGCGGTGACTACAGGATTTACAGTGCAGATAGCCCAGGCTGTGGGGGCCGGTGAGGATAAATCTGCCAGAAATATCATGAAACAGGGACTCATAATAGCCCTGTGCATAAGCGTCATACTCGCACTCATTGCAGCAGTGATAAGCACACCGCTTCCGAGCTGGCTCGGCGGTGAAGCTGCCATACAGAAGATGGCAAGCCAGTATTTCCTTGTGTATATGCTGGGACTTCCCGCTCTGCAGATGAACAGCATAGCGGGCGGCATGCACCAGAGCTCCGGAAATATGAGACTCCCGGGTATACTGAATGTCATGTGCTGCGTTATGGATGTGATTTTTAATTTGTTCTTTATATTCCCGACAAGAATTGTAAATTTAAGTATTCCGTTTTTATCCAGCGTAAGGCTGGCTGGTTCTCAGATGGCAGGAACGGTTCAGGCAGGAGCCTTTGGTTCCCATTTGTCAACACTTGTGCAGTCTGAAACCACGATGAATGGTCTGACATTTACCATGCCGGGACTTGGCCTTGGCGTTGCTGGGGCGGCGCTTGGAACCATCACGGCGGAGGCTGTCACCTGTGCCATCATGGTCACTACACTTCTGTGGAAGAACAAGACACTTCACTTAAGAAAGGGCGAACACTTAAGATTTCACAGGGATACCCTTACCAAGGCGGTGAAGATTGGGGCACCTGTGGGTCTAGAGCAGATGGTCATGTGTTCAGCGTATGTCATGTCCACAAAGATCGTGTCACCACTCGGAACTATAGCCATCGCAGCCAACTCATTTGCGGTTACTGCGGAGAGCTTCTGCTACATGCCGGGATACGGAGTGCAGGCGGCAGCAACCACACTTGTGGGACAATGCGTGGGAGCCGGACAAAAACAGTTGTCCAGAAGGATGGCATGGATTACAATGGGATTAGGTGTGTCGGTTATGACTTTAGGCGGAGTTCTCATGTACATAGCAGCTCCGGCCATGATAGGTGTGCTGACACCGAACGAAGAGATAAGAAATCTAGGGGCGGCAGTGCTGAGGATAGAGGCATTTGCCGAACCATTTTATGCCGCATCCATAGTTGCATCGGGAGCACTCAGGGGAGCCGGGGACACTCTGGTCCCAAGCTGCATGAACTTTGCAAGTATGTGGTGTGTGCGGATACCGCTTGCAGCCATACTTGCACCTAGAGTCGGTCTCTACGGTGTGTGGATCGCCATGTGCGTGGAGCTCTGTTTCAGAGGAATCCTGTTCACCACAAGGCTTAAACGAGAAAGATGGATGCGGGTGTTTGACGAAAATTAAATATGATGTTTTATTGCAAGATTTAATATACCTGACTGGGAGCGCTTTCGCTCGTTTCGCCCTACAGCGGTACTAGCACTCGCAGAGAAAAACTGCTCGTTGAGTACCGGTGGGCTCAAATGTCCCTGCCAGGTATGATTAAACTTGCAATAAAACATCGTTAAACAGGGAGGAAAATATGCCAGTATTTGATTTCAGCGGAAGTGACAACAAGAATAAGAACATAGTTACATATGAGACATTTCAGTCATCGGAAAGAACAGCCACAGCAGAGAAACCGATCATGCTTCTGGAGAACTCGACCAGGAAGTGGGCACACCACTCCAGCGGAAAGTTCACAAATCCGATCAAAAGGACAGCATTTGAATTTGACGAGGTGGACGGAGTCCAGTCCGCAGACATATTGAAGATAGATGCGAGATTTGTAAGCCTTCTCAAATGGCTCGGTGAGAATCACATCAATGTCCGTCTGTCGGGAGAGAACAGACCGGAGGGCTATGCGGTATACAAGATAAGGGAGACCGAGTTCGGCGGCGGGGCAAAGCTGTCGGCAAATGATGGATTCCTCCAGTTCATGATAGAGCGACTTCTTTCCAGCAATGCCCCTTCAGAAGAGGAGAAATCCGAGGAGGAAGAAGAGGAGGAGGCACTTGGCGATGACATGAAGCTCACAAGCATGCAGAGCATCATTGATTTCATGCACTGTGCCGGAAGAACGCTCCCTGACAATATAAGACTGTGGGCGAGAAGAAATCTTGCAGTTGCGAGATCCAGCGAGGTATCCCCGGAGGAGAGACGCCACGCGCAGAGAGCACTTTCCATGGCAATGAACATCAGATGGAAGAGCAATTATTTCGAGGCGATAGATCCTGATGAGGCGAGAAGGATACTGGACGAAGAGCTCTACGGAATGGAGAAGGTCAAGCAGAGGATCATCGAGACGATCATCCAGATCAACCGTACACATACACTTCCAGCATACGGACTTCTGCTCTGTGGACCTGCCGGAACGGGAAAGTCACAGATAGCCTACGCAGTTGCAAGAATACTGAGACTTCCATGGACTACCCTCGACATGAGTTCTATCAATGATCCAGAGCAGCTGACCGGAAGCTCAAGAGTATATTCAAATGCCAAGCCGGGAATCATCATGGAAGCATTTTCACAGGCGGGTGAGTCTAACCTTGTATTCATCATCAACGAGCTGGACAAGGCAAACTCCGGAAAGGGCAACGGTAATCCTGCGGATGTACTGTTGACACTGCTGGACAACCTGGGATTCACCGACAACTACATGGAGTGCATGATCCCGACAAACGGTGTATACCCTATAGCAACGGCAAATGATAAAGAGAATATCAGCAAGCCAATCATGTCGAGATTTGCAGTAATAGACATACCGGACTACACCCCGGACGAGAAGAAGGAGATATTCAACAAATTTGTTCTGCCTAAGGTTCTCAAGCGCATCGGACTTGAGGGAAGCGAGTGCATCATCCTTCCGGAAGGTGTGGATGCGGTCATAAAGAAGTGCGACGGCGTGACCGGAATCAGAGATATAGAGCAGGCTGCAGAGCACATAGTTGCACACGCACTGTATCAGATCGAGGTAAACCACGTCCAGAGCGTGACATTTGACGGTGGCATGATAGAGGAACTTTTGAGCTGATTATCGTCATATTACACAATTTACATTACAGAAAGTATTATGGTATACTCTCCTTATGAAACAAGTTTCATAAGGAGAGTATATTTATAAATGGCAAGTATAAGAGATGTTGCAAAGGAGGCCGGGGTCGCAATATGCACAGTGTCAAGACTTATCAACGGCACGGCAAAGGTTGAACCCGAGACTCAGAAGAAGATAGAAGCTGCGATGAAGAAATTGGATTATGTTCCAAATGAGCTTGCGCGAGGCATGTTCAAGGGCAGATCAAACTCCATTGCGATGTTGGTTCCAAATATCCAGCACCCATGGTTCTCATCACTGGCATCGGAGATAGAAAAGATACTTTATGAGAAGAAATACAAGTTTATGCTTTTTTCCACATCCGATGACAAGCAGAGGGAGAAGGAGTGTTTCAAGCTGTTAAAGTCCAACATCGTGGATGGGATCATATGCGGAACGTCGGCATGTACGGCGAAGGAATACCAGAAGATAGATAAGCCGATGGTCATGCTGGATTATAAGGTTGGCAGCAAATTTCCTGTCGTAGTGTCGGATCACAAGATGGGCGGACAGCTTGCTGCCCAGGAATTTATAAACAGTGGATGCAAATATGTCATCCACATATCAGGAATCAAGGTAGATAAGAATATCATGTCATTTGAGTGCCATGAGGAACTAGATAGAGTCCTTGCCGAGAATGGGATAAAATCCAGACGAGTTCCAATACAGTGGAACGACTTTGATTTTCATGGATATTTTGAGATGGCAAAATGCATACTGGAGGAGTATCCTGACGTGGACGGAATATTTGCCGCAGACATGCCAGCGATAGCATTCCTCAAGGCAGCACTTGCTATAGGTAAAAAGATTCCTGATGACCTGGCAATCGTGGCATACGACGGAACGTACATAACCAACGCCAGCACGACAAGGCTCACATCGATACATCAGCCGTACAAGGAGATCGCCCAGGAGGCAGTACGCCAGCTTATGGAGATGATCGACGGACCGGAGGAGGAAGATGATGCCGAAGGACAGGTTGAAAGTGCAACCGCAGATCAGATCGACAGCGCAAAAGAGAGAAACACACATATAGACGGAAATCTTATACTACTTCCGGTGAGCGTAGAAAAAGGCGATACAACTTTATAGTATGATTACGAAAAGAAGTTCATGAAGAGAAAATGAGGTGCCACTCAAAAATCATGAACTTCTTTTTTGTGTGGGTACAAAACATAAGGAACTTACTAAGAGCACAAAATTATCGCTTTTGCAATAGATACAAATTTGTGACGTTTTCATCTGGAAATCCCTGGTTTGCGAAAACTCCCTGGACATATGCTCTGCTTAATATGGGAATTCTCAGTTAGAGAAGGATTGCTTAGCGGTATCCTCCACATTGCCAGGGGCTAAGTCCCGGCACAAATCTAAAAAATCTATAAATCCCCTATTGACGAAACATGTTTCATATGATAATCTTAATACAAATGAAACATGTTTCATTTAAGCGCTTATGAAATGTGTTTTATCGGAACAATATGAATGATAGCGAGAATTAACAAGAGGGAAAATTCAAAGTAAGAAAAGGAGAAAAGGTTATGAGAGCAAAGAAATTAGTAGCATGTGCACTTTCAGCAGCTATGATGCTGGGACTTGCATCCATGACAGGATGTGGTTCAGCAAAGAAGGATTACGATCTGTATATTTACAACACAAAGTCTGAGATCGCAGACAGTATCCAGGATCTGTGCAAGGATTATGAGACAGAGACAGGAGTTAAGGTTAAGGTTTACACATGTGGTACTCAGGAGACCATGGAGACACTCAGATCAGAGATGAACTCCAAGAACTATCCTACACTGTACGCGATAAACCAGGCACAGTTCACAGAGTGGAATGAGGGCGGATTTGTACTTCCATCAACATCAGTAAAGAATGAGGAGTTAAAGTCAATCTACGATTCAATCCCAGAGAGCATGCAGCTCGCAGATGAGAGCGGAGCAAGCTGCGGAATCCCTTACAACGTAGAGGGTTACGGACTTATCGCAGATACACAGATGATATGTGATGTATTTGGACTTGACAACGCAGACGCATTTGTCGCTGATTACAGAAGTGCCAATTATGAAGAGTTCACAGGTATGATCAAGGCAATCGATGATTACATAAACGGAAAGGGTGGCGAGAAGGTTACACTTTCAGGCAATGCATACACCACGGCAAAGGACAAGACAGCCACAACAGAGAACATGAACGGAGTATTTGCAATCGCAGGTGCTGAGAAGTGGACATATGCAAACCACTATACAAACTACGCACTGAATGCAGTGTTCCCTAACTACAATGCAACGGCAGCAGCTACAAAGGAAGATGTTGATAAGCTTGAGGAGCCACTTGTAAAGATGGTTCAGGAGCTCGATATGCTTTCAAGCTACACAGCAGGACCAAGCGGCAAGGTAGAGCGTGGATCAGAGTACATCAACTCAACAGTGACAGGATATGATCAGGCAGTTCAGACATTTGCCGAGGGTAAGGCAATGTTCATCAAGCAGGGTAACTGGGTATACGGAACCATCGCAGGTGTGGATGCAGACAAGGCATCAAGACTCACAATGCTCCCAATGAAGGTCAACCTTGAGCAGAGTGACATCTCAGCTGAGGGTGTTACAGTTGACAAGATGAACAGCTCAATCCCTGAGTTCGTTTCACAGTATTACGTTATCAACAAGAAGGATTCAGAAGAGGAGCAGAAAGCCGCTGAGGACTTCCTTGTATGGCTCTACACATCAGATACAGGAAAAGATTACATCACCAACAAATTTGCATTTGTCCCATTCAACGCAGACGAGAGCGAGAAGCTTGAGAATCCACTCAGCAATTCACTTGTATACTATATGAGCAATGACCTTGTGATGGGCAATGACTTCGATGCATTCCCTGAGTCATGGGGACTCAATACCATCGGTGCAACTATTCAGGAGCAGTTGTTTACAAATCCTGATCAGTGGGATGAGAACACTATAAGAACAGGTGTGGAAGATGCACTGACAAAGTGGAAGGACAGCATCAAAGAGTAGTAGTTTAAAATATGTCAGATTCCTGATGGGGATTTGACAGGCAGCACCAGCCTTGACCGGAGAAGGTTCGGATCAGGCTGGTGCTAAATGTAGGAAAGGAAAAACTATGAAAAGATTTTACAAGAGAAAATTCTGGTTTATGGTTCTGCCATCTATAGTGTTGTTTCTACTGGTTATCATAGTTCCTTTTATAGAAGGTGTGATTTACTCCTTCACTGAGTGGAGAGGTTCATACTTCGTAGGTGGGGAGCACTGGTGGAACGCACTGGTGGGACTTAAGAATTATACAAGCATATTCAAGTCGAAGGATTTCCTCCAGTCACTTGGGTACACGGCCATATATGCTGTGCTCGCAGTAATAGCACAGAATGTCGTCAGTCTTCTTCTGGCACTCATGATCAAGAAACTTACCAAAGGCAAGGGACTTTTCAGAACAGTATTGTTCCTTCCGTATGTACTTGGAATGCTTGCCATGGGTTATGTATGGCGTTTCATATTTGAAAATGTATTTTCACAGACACTGTTCGGAACAGACGGTGTGGTACACGTAGAGGTGCTCAACAACATGCTTCAGAATCAGTGGAAAGCACTTCTGGCATACGCAATTGTTGGTGTGTGGCAGGTTGCAGGTTACTATCTGATAATCTACCTCAACGGACTCAACAATATTTCAGAGGATATTTATGAGGCTGCCAGAATAGATGGGGCTACGGGCTGGACAAGCTTCAGGAAGATCACACTTCCGCTTCTCATGCCTTCATTTACGATAGTGCTCTTCATGTCGCTGGCAAACAGCTTCAAGATGCTTGATCTCAACGTTTCACTGACAGAGGGCAATTTCGGAACGACCATGATATCCTACATGATACTGAAAACAGTAAGAGAGAGCTCTCCTCCGGCATACGGAGAGGCGCAGGCACAGGCAGTTATATTCTTCGTTATCATTGCAGTTATATCTATAGCTCAGGTAATGATCACTAAGAGAAAGGAGATCGAATCATAATGGGAGTAAGAGGCAAGATTAAAAGAGCAATCATAGTGGTTATACTCGCTGTATTGGCAATCGTGACCATATTCCCGATATGGTTCCTGATCGTCAATTCATTCAAGGGACAGCAGGAGATAGTAGCATCTCCAATAGCTCTCCCGAAGTCATGGAATCTGGACTATCTGAAGAATGCAGCTGAGCAGATAAATCTCGGTAGCAGCCTGCTTCAGACAGTACTCATAACAGTTGCGGCTGTGGCGCTTATCGTGGTCATATCTTCATTTGCCGCATGGGCAATTGCCAGGACAGATTCCAAGGTGGCAAATATACTCTTCATCGCATACACAGCAGCCATGCTCATACCTTTCCAGTCAGTTATGTACCCGTTGGTATCACTGATGGACAAGCTGGGACTCAAGAACACACCGGGTCTGATCCTCATGTACGGAGGCTTTGGAATCAGTATGTCGGTTCTGCTGTACAGAGGATTCATCAAGAGTATCCCGCTGTCACTTGAGGAGGCAGCCATGCTCGATGGAGCAAATATATTCCAGATATACAGATACGTTGTCATGCCACTCTTAAAGCCGACGACCATGACAGTTGTCATCACAAACGCAGTGTGGATATGGAACGATTACCTTCTTCCATTCCTCGTAATAGGAAATAACGACAAAAAGACGCTCACGCTGAGCTTGTATTACGCAAAGAGTCTGTCAGGACAGTACGGAAATCCTTGGGAGCTCATTTTCCCTGCGGTACTTCTTTGCATCATCCCTATCGTGATCATATTCATCATACTTCAGAAGAATATCATCGAGGGAATTTCAGCCGGAGCTGTGAAAGGATAAACATAAAATATGGACAGAAAATGGTGGAAAGAGGCGGTATTTTACCAGATATACCCTAGAAGTTTCTATGACAGCAACGGAGATGGCATAGGAGATCTGAAGGGAATAACCGAGAAATTACCGTACCTCAAAGAACTTGGCGTGACCGCTGTGTGGATATGTCCATTCTTCAAGTCGCCTATGAAGGACAACGGATATGACATATCGGATTACTATGATGTGAATCCTGAGTTTGGAACCATAGAGGATGCGGATGGACTTATAAGATGCGCAAATGAAAATGGCATCAAGATCATCATGGACATGGTCATCAATCACACATCAGACCAGCACAGATGGTTTCAGGAGGCGTGCCGGGACAGACACAGCAAATACAGAAATTACTATATATTTAAGGACAACATAGATGGACTTGCAGATCTCAGATCCAACTTCGGTGGAAGCACATGGACACAGATTGAGGATGGCAGCTGGTATTTCCATTCATTTGCGAAGGAGCAGCCGGATCTCAACTGGGAATGTGAGGAGATGAGACAGGAGCTCTATGACATGATGAACTGGTGGCTTGACAAGGGAGTTTCAGGATTCAGAATGGATGCCATCACATTTATCAAGAAAGACCTCTCATTCCCGCCTATGCCGTCAGACGGCGAGGACGGCAGATGCGATGTTGGAAAATGCTGTCTCAACAGGCCGGGAATAGATGAGTTTCTTCACGAGTTAAAAATCAACACATATGGCAGAGGAGACTTTGTGACTGTTGCAGAGACTCCTGGAGTTCCAAATGAGGATTTGGACAGATACATTGGGAGAGATGGACATTTCTCCATGATATTTGACTTTAGTTACACAGACATAGATATCAATCCGGGCGATCTCTGGCTGCACCAGAGAGACTGGACGATAGAGGAATTCAAGGACAAGCTGTTCACCAATCAGAGACTTGTGAAAAAGATCGGATGGGCAGCAAACTACCTGGAAAACCACGATCAGCCTAGAAGTATAGGCAAGTACTTCCCAGCTGGTGATATTCCTGAATACAGAACACAGATGGCAAAGGCGCTTGGTGCGTTGTTCTTCTTCCTGAAGGGTACGCCATTTGTATATCAGGGACAGGAGCTTGGAATGATCAACACTCATTTTGACAATATAGATGAACTTGACGATATCAATTCCAAGGGACAGTATGCGAGATGCCTTGAAGCCGGATACAGTGAGGCAGAGGCGATGGAATCCGTAAATATCAGAAGTCGAGATCAGTCAAGACTTCCTATGCAGTGGAACAGCGAAAAGAACTTTGGATTCTCAGCACATGAGCCATGGCTGGCATGCAACAATCAGTGTGACCTCCAGACAGTGGAGCTTGAGAGTGCTGATAAGGACTCTGTGCTTAGCTTTTATAAGGCGATGATACAGCTCAGAAATCACTCGGAGTACACACAGACGCTTATCTACGGAGACCTGGAGGATGTGGAAACTGACAGCACTGGAATCATAGTGTACAAGCGTAAGCCGGTTCAGATTGAGTGTGCATGTGGAACTGGAGCAAATGCAGAAAGCGCAGACAGATCGGTATATGTTGTTGTCAACATGACCGGTGAGGATGTGGGCTATGCAATTCCTGAGACTGCGGATGTGCTTATGGGTAATTATGCGGATTACGATGGTACACTCAGACCTTATGAGACTGTGGTGTACGCGGTGTAAGCCGGGGCTGATTAGTATGCTCTGGGTGGATAAGATTATAAGTACAAAACAGCTAATAATTATGTAAATTAGCTAGTTTTAATCAGCTGGCAGAAAAAGCCTGAATATTGGTGGAGACTGATTGAAAATTACAGTTGGTCTGGTATCAGTATTCAGGCTTTTTTCATTGTCTGTATACTTTGGGGATACTTTGCTCAAATCTATAGACAAAGTGAATGGATCATTAAATGCAAGATATGTCTTAATGTTCAAAGCGTATTCACAGTTCAGAATAATCACCCAACTTAACCATCATCGGTACCATATTTGGTCAACTTTTTTCCATATAAAATCTAATTCCCAGATATTAAAATAACTGTATTAAAAGCAGTCAGACATGAGATTTTAGAGCAGAGGGTGCGCAGTGCACAGGCGTAACGGAGGTTGTCTGCTCAGACAAATAAATGGAGAAAAGGAGTCACACTTATGGGTATTATTTTTCATGAAGAGACACAGACATTTCACCTTACAAATGGTGAGATAAGCTACATCATGACAGTACTCCCAAATGGACATTTGGGAAATCTGTATTACGGCAAGGCTATAAGAGACAGAGCAGATTTTTCACATTTGCTGGAACTTGTTCAGAGACCTATGTTCCAGTATATAAATGATGATGACAGACTGTTTTCACTGGAGTCGGTGAAACAGGAGCTCCCTGTGTACGGAACCACTGATTACAGGGCGCCGATGGTGGAAGTCCTTCAGTCAAATGGCAGCAGGATATCAGATTTTGTGTATGTATCACATGAGATAAACGCAGGCAAGCCAAAGCTTGAGGCATTGCCAGCAACATACACAGAGGATGATGCGGAGGCTGAGACTCTGATCATCACATTAAAGGATTCACTCACAGGAATAAAGGCGAGGATGATCTATACGATATGGAGCGACAGGCCGGTCATAGCGAAGAGTGTAGAATATGTAAATGAAGGGGCAGAGGCGGTACATCTCACCACTGCTTACAGCATGTGCCTGGATCTCCCGGATCCTGATTATCAGTGGATGCAGCTTTCAGGCGCATGGGCAAGGGAGCGTCATATAATAACAAGAGATCTTGAGCAGGGAGTACAGTCCATAGGCAGTAACCGTGGTCATTCATCCCATGAGCACAATCCGTTTATATCGTTAAAGAGAGAGACAACGGATGAGAATCAGGGAGAGGCGATCGGTATAAGCCTTGTATACAGTGGAAATTTCAAAATACAGGCAGAGGTTGACACGAGAAACACAGCTCGTATTCTTGCCGGAATAAGTCCAGATACATTTGACTGGAAGCTCGATGCAGGTGAGCATTTCCAGACTCCTGAGGCAGTTATTGTGTATTCAGACCAGGGACTCAACAAGATGAGCCAGACCTTCCACAAGCTGTATCAGAAGAGACTTGCAAGAGGTGAGTGGAGAGACAAGCCGAGACCGATACTCATCAACAACTGGGAGGCGACATATTTTGATTTCACCAGAGAGAAGCTCATAGCCATCGCGCGGAAGGCGAAGGAGTGCGGAGTTGAGCTGTTTGTCCTTGATGACGGCTGGTTTGGAGCCAGAACCACAGACCATGCAGGCCTTGGAGACTGGGTGGCAAATCCTGACAGACTTCCTGATGGAATCGCAGGAATTGCAGAGGATATAGAGAATGTAGGGCTGAAGTTCGGACTATGGTTTGAACCTGAGATGACAAATAAAGACTCAGACCTTTACAGAGAACATCCAGATTGGATTCTCTCGGTTCCGGGCAGACATGACTCACACGGAAGATTCCAGTACGTTTTGGACTTCTCCAGAAAAGAGGTCGTTGACAGGATATATGAGATGATGGCAAAGATACTCAGTACAGCAAAGGTTTCATATGTGAAATGGGATATGAACAGAAGTATCACAGAATGTTACAGCGCAGCACTTCCTGCTGACAGACAGGGTGAGGTGTTCCACAGGTATATACTTGGAGTGTACGATCTGTATGAGAGACTTACGAGCACATTTCCACACGTACTCTTCGAGTCATGCGCCAGCGGCGGCGGACGTTTCGATCCAGGAATCCTCTACTATGCCCCACAGGGGTGGACGAGTGATGACACTGATGCCATAGAGCGGATAAAGATACAGTATGGAACATCCATGTGCTACCCGATCAGCAGCATGGGAAGTCATGTGTCCGTTGTGCCAAATCATCAGACAAGACGTGAGGCTCCGCTTAAGACCCGTGCAAATGCTGCATATTTTGGAACATTTGGATATGAACTTGATCTTAATAAACTCACAGCAGAGGAGATAGAGGAAGTCAAAAAGCAGGTTAAGTTTATGAAGTCATACCGTGAGGTGATCCAGTACGGAACTTTTTACAGACTTGCAAGTCCATTTGACGATGAGGAGTGTGGCTGGATGGTCGTATCAGACGATAAGAAAACTGCCATCGTTGCATGGTTCAGAACACTCTACACACCTAACAAATGTTTCACAAGAATGAAGCTCCACGGCCTTGATCCGGATGCATTATACAGCTGCAATGTGCTCGGAGGTCAGGCACTCACAGTGAGCAAGACACCTGACGGTAAGCGGATATATGAGACAGTAACAAAGGAAAATGATGATCCTGCATCGGCAGATGTCGTTGTTGGACCGGCTTGTTACGGCGATGAGCTGATGAACCTTGGCCTTATTACCAGTGATACAGCAGCGGGCGAAATAGTTGGCGAAGATGTCCCATGTGGTGACTACGACTCCAGATTGTATATTCTTAAGGCAGAATAATCTGGCCTGTTGACGGAGGTGCCTGACCCCTACCTGGACCCCTACCTGCCCCCGTTTGCCGTCGATAGAGCTATTGTTGGTGCAAGTTGCACATAATTAAATAAAAACTTCCCATATATTGTCAAAATGCATAATAGCGGTTTTTTTTGATGAAAAAATATGATATAATTGCATAAAGAAATTATCGGATGGGAATGATCAAATGCACAATAGGAAGAGAATATGCGTTATCAGCGCACAGGTTGATGAAAATACCCAGAATCGCTTTATGCAGGGGCTTATGAAAAGGGCATACGATTTAGATTACGATGTATGCGTTTTTTCCATGTTCCTCAAATATCAGGATTCTACATACAGGGAGGTTGGAGATTCCAATATCTACAACCTTATTAATTTTGACCTTTTTGATGCCGTGGTACTCTGCCAGGATACATTGCAGACACCGGGGCTGGTGGAAAAGCTCGAAAAGCGCCTGCAGTCAGAATTCCCTGATGGAGTAGTACTGGTGGTTGATAAGGAGAATAAGATTTATCCGTCGGTTATAATGGATCATTACACACCGATAGTAAAGCTGGTTGATCATCTTATAGATAAGCACGGATACAAAAACATATATTTCCTGAATGGATTAAAGGGACACATACATTCAAAGCAGAGACTTGCTGGATATCTGGATAGCATGAAAGCCCATGGACTTAACGTCACAGACGATATGATCTATTATGGAACATACTGGTACGACAGCGGAGATTACATGGTAGACGAACTGGTGAAGGATATGGAAAATCTGCCAGAGGCTATAGTATGCGCCAATGACTGTATGGCTATCGGCGTGTGTACAGCATTTGACAAACATGGAATACGAGTTCCTGAGGACATAGCGGTGGTGGGATACGATTCCATAGAGGATGGAAGAAACAGCCCGGTTCCTATTACATCTGCGGATATACCGGCGGAGGATTGCGGACACTACTGCATGGATTACATAGATGCAAAATTAAACGACAGGGATGTCCCGGAATTTCATACCAACGTGGAGCTTTATATAGGAGGCTCCTGTGGCTGCGAAGGATGGGAGAAGGAGACTGTAAGGACACGCAGAGAGAAATGGGAGACGGCGCTGTCGGCTACAGGGTATTACTCATGCTTTAACAACATGATGGATGATCTGGTTGCACAAACAGATACTGAATCATTCTTTAACACAGTTTCAGAGTATATATATCAGATAAGACCATTTCAGGAGTTCCATATCTGCATGAATGATTACTGGAGAAATCCAGAGATCATGACCGGCGATGAGGCACTCCGTTACAGATATACAGATCAAGTATACAGGATAATCAAGTGCGGACCGGAGGAACAGGATGCGGACACGGTGGTAAGATATGATGATGTCTTTGAGTCATCCATGTTGCTGCCTGAGCTTTATGAGGACAGAGATTACCCTACTTCATATATATTTACCCCTCTGTATTTTCAGGATAGAAGCTTTGGATATACTGTGATCAACTATGGCAGAGAGCCTAGAGTGTTCGAAGAAGTATACAGATCCTGGATAAAGACAGTTGCGAGGGACATAGAATCATTTGCACGCTACGCGGGTGCAGCAGTGCTGTTCAAGAAACTCGAGGTAGAACAGATAAGAGACGGACTTACAGGACTTTACAATTACCGTGGATTTATGACACGTGCCATTGAGATGATAAATCAGTCAGAGCGTGTGAGTCAGGAGATTCTGGTTATAGCCTTTGATCTGAAAAACATGCATAAGATTAATAGCAAATTCGGCCGTGAAGAGGGAGATAAGTTCATAAGTTATGCTGCCCAGGCGGTGAATGAGATACTGGATAAAGGCGAGATAGCGATGAGGATGGGCAACGATGAGTTTGTCATCGCATCCATCACGGACAAGCTGGATGAGAACAGAGGCGAATGCATAGTAAAAGAACTCAAGACCAAGCTTGGTGAGATAAATGCCGTCAAAGAAGATGGTATAGAGATAGGGATATATTATGTATGTGAGAAGGCGGCTGTGTCGAACAGCAGTGACCTGAAAAATCTCATAAATGATGTGGTAAATAAAAAGAATCACATAAAGGAAAAGAATCTGGCAAATAGCAGAAAGAAGATGGAGCTTACCAACAAGGACATTGAGCGAGATGAGCAGGTGGCAATGATACTCGACAAGAATCTTCTCACGTATCATTTCCAGCCGATAGTCAGCGCAAGGGATGGTTCCATATATGCATATGAGGCACTCATGAGAGTATTTGCGCCGGTAAGACTGTCGCCACCGGAGTTGCTTGAGAGTGCAGAGAGACTGGAGAGGCTTTACGATGTTGAGAAACTCACACTGTTCAATGTGGTTGAGATCGTAGATGCAAATCCGGAGATGTTCAAGGGTAAGAAAGTATTTATCAACAGTATGCCGGGACACATGCTCACACAGGAGGACAGAAAGATATTCCTCACGAAGGTGAAACATCTCAAGTGCGCCGGGATAGTGATCGAGTTTACTGAGGGAGATGAGCTGTCGGATGCGGAGCTTGATGAGCTCAAGATGTTCCTCAGAGGCAATGGCATGGAGATCGCCATAGATGACTATGGTTCAGGATATTCAAATGTCAACAATCTGCTCAGGTACATGCCTGAGTATGTCAAGATTGACAGGATGCTGCTTTCAGGTATAGACAGTGATCCGCACAGACAGCATTTTGTAAATGATATAATAGAGTTCACAAGTGACAACGGTATCATGGCGCTTGCAGAAGGCGTGGAGACCACAAAAGAGATGAAGACGGTTATCCAGCTCGGTGCAGACCTGATACAGGGATATTACACTGCACATCCAAATGCGGAGGTAGTTCAGCTGATATCGCCTCAGGTGGTGAATGAGATAGTTCAGTACAATGAGGGAGTAAGCGATGTCGCCGACAGGCATGTGTTCGTGATGGAACATACCAGAAGTGTGTCTCTCATGAAGATAGAGAATAAGGGCTACACAAGTATAGTTGTGGCACAGAAAGCTGGCGGAGACAATACCGTACGGATAGTGGGCGCGCACGGATACAATTCCGATATTTCACTCAGGGTGAAGGATGGCTTTACGGGAACCATAGTGCTTCAAAATGCCAGCTTTTCAAGCGACAGGAATGTGCCAAGCATAGACTGCGGTGAGAATACTGACATCCACATACTCCTCGAAGGCAAGAATACATGTAAGGGTGGGGGCATAAAGATCCCAGAGTCATCCAGAGTTACATTTGCCGGCAATGGAGATATGAAAGTTCAGGTGAACAGCGGCACATATTACGGCATAGGAAATGATGTGGAGTCAAAGCATGGAGTCATACGATTCAAGCAGGATGGAGCGATATCCGTAGATGTAAACGGAGTAAATGGAACAGCCATAGGTGCTGGAAAAGGCGGACAGCTCCGTATAGAGAAGGGAAGATACGACATTTGCGTGAATGGTGAAAATGGCGTTGCTGTGGGAAGTATCGACAGTCCTGTTGACTTGAAGCTTCTCCAGTGTGACATGAACATACAGTTTGACGCTGCAAATGGTGTCGCTATAGGATCAGTGAATGGGCATGCTGATATAAAGATAAGCAACACTTCCATAGCACTCAGAGGATCAAGCAGTCGTTACGTTGCCGTGGGTACACTGGATGGTGATGGCAGCAGAGTTGATATATGCAGAGCGCATATAGACATGAGCCTTAGGGGTGATTCGTGTATAGGAATAGGATCAGACCATGGAAAGGCAGAGACTATAATAGAGGATGCCAATACAAGGATAACAGTGATAGGTGAGCAGAGCTTTGCCATAGGCAGCAGAGATGGAAGGGGAATCCTGTCTGGTGTAAATGCCGATCTGAACATCAGTGTAAAGAATGGGATCAACGTAGATGTGGCGGCTGCCGAGGATGACATAAGTCTGATAAACGGACGATACATGTTCATGCTCAACAACAGAAGTATTGAGCACAAGGTGATAGAGAAATATTAAATAATAACAGATAAATAAGAGAAAATGTATTATAATGCAGATGGCACCATAAAGATCACAGATGTCATCTGCATTGTGCGTCAAGGAAAAACAAGGAGGAGAATTGAAAAATGGAAAGGGAGACAATGTGTATACAGGCTGGATATCAGCCGAAAAATGGAGAGTCAAGAATGATACCTATCGTACAGAGCACAACATTTAAGTACGATACAAGCGAGGATATGGGAAAACTGTTCGATCTCGAGGCGAGCGGATATTTCTATACAAGACTTGCCAATCCGACAAATGATTATGTGGCAGCAAAGATCTGCGCTCTCGAGGGCGGCTCGGCGGCTGTACTCACATCATCAGGTCAGGCAGCAACGTTCTTTTCAGTATTTAATATAGCGGGCGCAGGAGATCACGTGGTGGCATCTTCAACCATATATGGAGGAAGCTTTAACCTGTTTGCAGTCACGATGAAACGAATGGGAATAGATTTCACATTTGTGGATCCAGACTGCTCGGACGAGGAGCTTGAGGCTGCGTTCAGACCGAACACCAAGGCAGTATTTGGTGAGACGATAGCCAATCCGGCACTCATTGTCTTTGATATAGAGAGATTTGCAAATGCAGCCCATGCACATGGGGTTCCGCTCATCATAGACAATACATTTGCAACACCTATCAACTGCAGACCTATAGAATGGGGAGCAGACATAGTCACACATTCCACAACAAAATACATGGATGGACATGATGCCACAGTGGGCGGAGCCATCGTGGATTCAGGAAAGTTTGACTGGATGGCACATGCGGACAAATTCCCAGGACTTACCACTCCTGATGAGTCCTATCACGGAATAGTGTATGCTGAGAAATTTGGCAAAGAAGGCGCTTACATCAATAAGATTGTTGCACAGCTGATGAGAGATCTCGGTCCGATTCCTGCTCCGATGAATTCATATATGCTCAACCTTGGACTTGAGTCACTTCATGTCCGTATGCCTAGACACTGCGAGAATGCTCTGGCAGTTGCACAGTTCCTGGAGCAGCATGAGAAGATCGCATGGGTAAACTATCCTGGACTTCCAGGCAACAAATATTATGAGAGAGCAAAGAAGTACATGCCTGATGGAACCTGCGGCGTAGTATCATTTGGTGTAAAGGGCGGCAGAAGCGCTGCTGAGAAGTTCATGAAGGGACTCAAGGTGGCAATGATAGCAACACACGTTGCAGATGCACACACATGCGTGCTTCACCCAGCGTCGGCTACACACAGGCAGATGAATGATGAGGAGCTTCTGGCAGCAGGAGTAAGCCCTGATCTTGTGAGACTTTCAGTCGGCATCGAGAATGTGAAGGATATCATAGCCGATCTCGAAACTGCTCTGGCAGAAGTGTGATTGCAGCGATGATGTATGATAGCAATGAAGAAGTGAGATTTGCAGTGACTATGTATGATAGAAGTGGCAAACGTGGGATAGCAAGGACAAATGTATGAGAATTATAGAGATTAGGGATCTGGCTGCCCAGGAACTTGATATATATGCCAGAATGTCTGAGAATCAGCTGGCTCACATATACGAGCCGGACATAGGTCTCTTCATAGCTGAAAGTCCGAACGTCATCCAGCGTGCACTGAATGCTGGATATGAGCCTGTATCTATATTAATAGAAAAGAAACAGCTAGATAGATGGATGCAAAAAGAATCGGCAATGAAATCAGCGATGGAGTCTATGAGCGATCAGATAGATCTGCCTGCTGGGAATAATGGAGATCCGGCGGATGTGGTTTTAGAACATATTATGGCGATTGGTGGAGATATTCCGGTGTATACAGCTGAGTATGAAGTTCTGAAAAAATTAACCGGATTCGCCTTGATCAGAGGTTTGCTGTGCGCTATGAGAAGAAAAGTGCTTCCATCGCCGGAAGGGGTGTGCAGTGATGCTCATCGTATAGCAGTCCTTGAGAACGTCATGAATCCGATAAATGTCGGGGCAATATTCAGGTCGGCGGCTGCTCTTGGCATGGATGCAGTGCTGCTCACCGGCGGCTGCAGTGATCCGCTGTACAGAAGATCGGCAAGGGTCAGCATGGGGACAGTGTTCCAGATTCCGTGGACTTATATAGACGATATGACAGCAGGAATGGATATGCTTCATGCCATGGGATTTAAGACAGCATCTATGGCTCTACGAAATGATACTATAGATATCAATGATCCACGGCTCAAGGAAGTTAAAAAGCTTGCGGTCATCCTTGGCACAGAGGGGGAAGGTCTCAAGACTTCAACCATTTATTCCAGTGACTTTACAATAAAGATACCTATGTTCCACGGAGTAGATTCCCTGAACGTGGCTACGGCAAGCGCGGTAGCATTCTGGGAGCTGGGCAAAAGGTAAAGACTATATAATATGAAGAAATGCCCGGGGATGCGAGATGTGTCCCCGGGCATTTGATCAGATGGCACATAAATCTGTCGAAAAAATGCATCTCAAAAATGGCATAACATTAGACACATTACACAGAAGTTATGCTATAATAAGATACAGTTGTCAGACGGGGTGAGGAATTCGACGTTCCTTCACACAGCTCTTAAGTCTGATTATATTTTTACAAGGAGGACAGGATAGATGTTTTATGCAATTTCAGGAATAAACGGCGATTATGAGGCGTACAAGAGGGCTCTTGCGAAACTGAAATTTCAGAATCTTGACGATATAAAGGAAGAAGATATTATGAATGAGGATGCAGTTATCAACACACTCGAGGGTGAGGATGTACTGTATGTTGTCGGCAACATTATCGGAGCTGGCGGCGGTTCTATAAAGATACTTCAGGATATGATGAGCAGGGACAATATCATCGCGGTAGTAGGAGGGAACGAGTACAAGATAACACAGTCACTGAAGGCTCTTGATGACCATATCAGGAATACCGGAAGCGTACCACCACAGGCTATCATGGACAGGATCACTTCGATGCTTGGCGACGAGCTCAAGGGTGTCATAGATGAGTTCGTAGAGCTGGACGATGACGAAAGAGAAGATATCGTGGATTATCTCGACGAGATATCAGAGGAAGCCTTCCTTGAGGTCATGATGGCTAGAAAGAAATTCGTGCTCGTGAATGCCGGAATAAAGGGATTCAAGGCGGACAAGGTGCTTGACGATTATGGCATAGAGGATTTCGTGACAGAGCCTGCTGATCTGGACAAGACATACTACAAGGACAGAACCCTTGTGGTTGGCTGCGTTCCTACACCGGAAGGCAAGATCGTCAAGCAGAACAACAACGTCGCTATCGACTGTGGCTGTGGCAAGGGCGGTCAGCTTGGCATATATTGCTTGAACAACGGCAAAGAGATGTATGTATAACAAATAATATAGAAATACCGGATAGTGAAGATCTTAACTGAAAAGAAGACCTAAACTATCCGGTTTTTGCATTTTATATAAAATGCATACAAAATTCTTGCTCGGATGAATAATTTTGTTCATAAATTAACAACAAATTTAATTGAAAAATTGTGTCGAATTTGTTACATTAGTGTGAGAGCAGAGGAGAAGATATGAGTGTAATAGATTTTCATTCACATATATTACCGGGAATAGATGATGGAAGCAGAAATGTAGAGACATCTATAGGTATGCTCAGGATGTGCAGAGAGCAAGGTGTTGACATTATGATCGCAACACCGCACTTTTATGCGGATTCCAACAGGGTAGAGAGATTTGTTGAAAACAGAAAAAACGCATATGACAAGGTCATGGCGGAGAATGCGGATATACCGCACATTATGATGGGGGCAGAGGTTGCTTTCTTCGATGGCATCAGCCGGGCAGAGAGAGTTGACGCACTTACAATAGAAGGAACAAACATCATGTTGCTTGAGATGCCATTTGTGACATGGAGTGATTCAGTAGTGCATGAAGTAAGAGACTTAATAGAGAAAAGACATTTCCATATCATACTGGCTCATATAGAGCGATTCTTAAAGATACCAGGCAACAAATCCTATGTGGAGCAGGTGCTGGAGCTTCCGGTGACTGTTCAGGTGAATGCGGAGACGCTGTTGGATTTCCGGCAGAAGGGGCGGATGTTCAAGATGTTCAGAAACGGCACGGCACACATAATAGGCAGTGATTGTCACGGTATGCATCACAGGGTGCCGAACTTATGGCTGGGCCGCGAGGCGCTTTCGAAGAAACTCGGAGAGGACTTTGTAAAGCAGATTGACACATACGGCGTGCAGCTCCTCAAAGACCATCAGATACACCCGTAATCAGCAGAAGATAAAATACATAATGCCATAAAAATCTGCCAGTCAGACATGGCAGCAACAGGCAAAAACAATAAAATAATATAGGATATAATTTACATGGAGGACATATCATGTCTAAGAAAACAGCGATAATAATCAGCGTGGTGCTGTTCATAATTCTGTGCGCGCTCATAGTGTGCGAGAAGATGTGGCCAACAGCGGGAACTGATCTTCTGTCACTCAGCATGCTGAGATAACAGAAAAGTCCCGGACAAGATGATGGCAAATAGGCAGCTCTTCTGAGGGGAACAAACCAGAATGAGGTGATACATATGTCATACAGAAAAATGACACTTTCAGAAAAAAAGAGAATATACAGAAAGATAGGCGCAGTGGTCGCAGCAGCAGCGATACTGTGTGTGATGTTAGTCATAGCTCTGAGACCTGCAGACGGCGGACAGGCGGATGGCAGGACGACAACCCAGCCCGTAGATGGGATGATAGAGGTGGACGGAGTAAAATATGTTCCGAAGAAGAACATAGAGACATATCTGTTCATGGGAATCGACAACATGGGAAAAGTCCAGAAGGTGACAGACTATGATGGCGCAGGGCGATGCGATGTCGTCATGCTCATGGTCAGAGATCTGACGGATGGCACATACAGGACCATTTCACTGGACAGAAACCTGATGGTCGAGCAGGAATCGCTGAAGCCGGATGGTACAAGTCTTGGAACGTCAGTTGCACAGCTCTCGCTTGCCCATGAGAATGGCGATGGCATGGAGATAAGCTGTCAGAATGTGGTGAAGACAGTTTCAAACTTCCTGGGTGGTCAGAAGATAGACGGATACGCCGCAGTGAACATGGGAGCCATAGGAACTATCAACAATCTGGCGGGAGGCGTCACGGTCACGATAGAGGACGACTTCTCAAAGGTTGACAAGACCATGAAGCTGGGAGAGACCATAAAGCTCACAGACGAGCAGGCAGTACATTTCGTACATGACAGATATTATGTGGGTGATGAGACGAATGTACAGCGAATGAAGAGACAGGAGCAGTACAAAGAAGGCCTGAAGAAGAACCTGGGTGAGAAGTGTAGCGAGGATAACAAATACCCTCTTACGATATATGATGCGCTGGGTGACTACATGGTCACAGACATAAACTCACAAAAGTTTTCCAAGCTCGCGTTGCTTGTTCTCAAGGACAAGGATGCGGGAACGGTCAGTATAGATGGGACAGAGTCAGTGGATGATCTGGGGTTCGTCGAGGTACAGCCTGATGAGGAAAGTCTGCAGAAGGCGATACTGACATTGTTCTACAAAGAATACAAATAGATAATACACGGAGGAGATTATGAATTCCAACAGAGTTGAAACAACAGAGAGAGATACGGGGACACAGCCGTCAGCACTTAGTGCATATAAGGCTGCTGAGGGTGAGGAGAACGAGATAGACCTTCTGGATATGGGAATGGCGCTGCTCGAGAAGCTTCCTTATATTATATTGTGTTTCCTTGTAGGTGCGGTGTTATTCAACGCATACGCGTATTTCTTCATAAAGCCGACATACCAGTCCACAGCCAAGCTGTACGTGGTGTCAGCATCCGATGATTCCATAGTCAATCTTCAGGATCTGAACATAGGATCATCACTTACCGCTGACTATGAGGAACTGATACTGAGCTATCCGGTCCTCGATCAGGTCATAGACAAGATGAATCTCAACATGGACTCAGAGCAGCTTGCCAAGATGATATCACTGGTGAATCCGACTGATACACGAGTGCTGCAGATCGTAGTCACAAGCACAGACAAACAGCAGGCATGCGATATAGCAAACACACTGGCGAATGTTGCCATAGATTACCTTCCTGACACCATGAGCACGAATGCACCAAACATAGCGCAGGTCGCAAGGGTTGCAGATAAGAAGGTAGGACCAAGCTACATGAAGTATACAGCCATCGGAGCGCTGCTCGGAGCTCTTATCTACTGTATATTCATCATCATAGGCTACCTGATGGATGACACGATCCACACATCAGAGGATATGGAGAAGTACTTCGGTATAGTTCCACTCACAGTCATCCCGGAGAGCGAACAGTTCAGAACAGATGATGTTCAGGATATAACACAGAAACACAGTAATAGGAAAGAGAGGAGCAAAGCATGAAGAAATTGAATGTAGAGTTCCAGGAATTGCCATATGCAGTAGAGGAAGCCATGAACAGGCTCAGAATAAACATAAAGTTCTGCGGCAAGAACACCAAAAAGATACTTATAACAAGCAGCATGCCAAACGAGGGAAAGAGCAGCATATCTATCAACCTCTGGAAGATGCTTGCTGAGGCGGGATTCCCTACAGTGCTGGTTGACGTGGATCTGAGAAAGTCAGTTATAAAAGAGAGACATCACATTAACAATACAGAAAAGCTTCAGGACCTTGGATATTATCTCTCCGGTCAGGCAGAGATAGAGGATGTCGTGTATGAGACACAGGTTGAAAATGCATATATTGTGCCTTGTATGAATCTCCTGGAGAACCCATCGGCACTTCTCGAGGATGCGAGGTTTGCAGAGATCCTTGACAAGCTTGCCGAGACATACAGATATGTCATCATAGACTCGCCACCACTTGGAAGCGTGGCGGACGCCGCACAGATAGCATCACTGTGTGACGGAGCAGTACTGGTAGTCAGAGCTGGCGAGACATCCAGGAATCTTATCAAGCAGTCATTCCAGCAGCTCTCCCAGGTCGGATGTACCCTCCTTGGAGTCATCCTCAACAGAGTTGAGACCGCCGGAAGAGCATACAAGAAATACTACGGCAAATACGGCAAGTATTACAAGCAGTACGGCTACGGTGAGTATGGCAGATATGGCCAGGAAGCTGCATCGTCCAAGGACAAATAAAAGTGGATATTACCGACTGTACAGTGGCATGCAGAAGGTTTTATCATATATAATAATTCATTTACGACAAAATTTAGGGAAGGAGGAATTTATCGTGAAGAATTTAAAGAAGATATTGGCAGTAATAGTATGCGTAGCTATGATGATCCCAACAGTTGCATTTGCAGCTAACACATCACCGGCTAAGATTAATGTTGACACAGCAGCTGTATCAGCTGGAAAGCTTACCTACACAGGTAAGACACAGTCACCAAAGCTTACTGTTACAATCAACGGAAAGACACTTGTTGAAGGAACAGACTTTGTAGTAACAGGCAAGAACAAGGTTACAAATGCAGGTACATATGAGATCACTATCAGCGGTAAGGGCAACTATACCGGTGAGCAGACAATCAAGTATACAGTAGCTGCAAAGAATGTAACAGCTAAGGCTGCTACAGCAAACAAGTACTATACAGGAAGCAAGGTTAAGACTACTCCTGTAGTTAAGGCTGACGGCAAGACTCTCAAGGCTGGCGTGGATTACACAGTTACTGGTGATGTAGCCATCAAGCCAGGTTTACACAAGGCTGTGATCAAGGGTAAGGGCAATTACTCATTCACAAGCTCAGTTTACTACAGAGTTAAGTACAGTGTACCTTCATATGCGAAGACTACAGTTGCAAAGACTACTTACTCAGGTAAGGCTCAGGCAGCTAAGATCACTGTAAAGAATGGCAGCAAGACACTTAAGGCTGGCAGAGACTATGTAGTATCCGGTACAACAAAGGCCAAGAATGCTGGTAAGTATACAATCAAGATCACAGGTAAGGGTAACTATGCCGGATCAAAGACTATCACTTACACGATCAGTAAGTGCAATCAGAAGTGGATTGGCATCAAGACAAACAACACTTCAAAGAAGATTGCCGTATCTGGTGTAAAGGGTAAGGCAAAGGTTGCATACGCTACAAACAACAGCAAGGTAAAGGTATCAGGCGGTAAGATCTCCATTGCTAAGGGCGTAAAGTCCGGTACAAAGGTTAAGATCACTGTCAAGGTTGGAGCTACAAAGAACTTCAACGCATACAAGAAGACTATTACTTACGTTGTTAAGTAATTGATTTTCTTGATATCAGCGCAGTAATGCGCGCCATTATGGCGGCACGATCAGGCACCTAGCCACAGGTGCCGGTGTCTGCTGTGGTGGCACCTGCAGTTCACAGATGAGATGGTTCACATATCATGATGTATCATGAAAGCTGAGCTATGACATGTATGAATTGGTTTATTTTTTTACAGAAGATGAGGAGAGAAAAAATTATGTATCAAAAAGGGGCAAAGGGCTGGCTGAAACACTTCGACTTCATGCTGCTTGATCTAATAGTGCTGCAGTTATCGTTTCTTGTGGCATTCCAGATCAGACACGGCATGGTAAATCCGTATGCGAGCAGAGATTATCTCGCGCTGGCTATCATCACGGAGCTGGCGGATATAGTAGCCATGATATTCCTGAATACATATGAGGGCGTCATCAGAAGAGGATACTTCAAGGAATTCATATCCAGCTTCAAGAACGGTTTCGTGATAGTTGCACTGCTCCTTCTGTATGTGTTTGTCCTCAAGGATACATCTATATATTCCAGAACTACCATCCTGCTCATGTGGGCCATATATGTGTATGCCACATTCGCGGTGAGGAGCCTGTGGAAGAAGCATCTTGAGAAATATGCAGAGCAGGGCAAGGGCAAGAAGCTCCTGGTCATGACCACCAGACATGTAGCAGATGAAGTGGTGTCAGGCCTCAAGGAGAAGAACTACTCCGGGTTTGATATAGTAGGAGTTATGGTGATAGATGCAAACCTCGTCGGTCAGGAGATCCAGGAAGTGCCAGTGGTGGCGGATTACAACAGTGCAGTTGATTATGTGAGAACCGCATGGGTGGACGAGATATACGTGGATGTGCGCGGAGCATACGGATATGCGAACACATTGATAGACGCATTTATCGAGGGCGGCATCACAGTTCACATGTGCATATCATCCATAGTGAAGACCCACGGCGACAAGCAGCTCATCCAGAAGATAAACGGGGAGACCGTGGTCACAACCATGATGAACTACGCAACACCTAAGCAGATGCTGCTCAAGAGAACGGCAGATATAATAGGCGGTCTGGTGGGCAGCATATTCACGCTCATCCTCACCATATTTATAGGACCTATCATATACATCAAGTCCCCGGGACCGATCTTCTTCAAGCAGGACAGAGTGGGACTGAACGGCAAGATATTCAAGATGTACAAGTTCAGAAGCATGTACATGGACGCTGAAGAGCGCAAGAAGGAACTCATGGCGCAGAACACCATGAGCGATTCGAAGATGTTCAAGATGGACTTTGACCCAAGAGTCATAGGCAACAAGATATTGCCGGACGGCACCAAGAAGAAGGGAATAGGTCAGTATATCAGAGACTTCTCCATAGACGAGTTCCCACAGTTCTTCAATGTGCTAAAAGGGGATCTGTCACTGGTTGGAACAAGACCACCACTTATCTCTGAGGTGGAGCAGTATGATATGCACCACAAGAGCCGACTTGCTACTAAACCGGGAATCACCGGAATGTGGCAGGTGAGCGGACGAAGCGATATCACGGACTTCGAGGAGGTCGTGAGACTGGATACGGAGTATATAGAGAACTGGAGCTTTGGACTTGATATTCAGATTGTGCTTAAGACAGTAAAAGTTGTACTGGGAAGAGAAGGATCGAAGTAGATATGAGAATAGCAATGTTTGGACAGAAGAGAATCCCATCCAGAGAAGGTGGTGTGGAGATAGTCGTTGAAGAACTAAGTATTCGTATGGCCGAACTGGGACACAAGGTTACTTGCTATAACAGAAAAGGGCACCATGTGAGTGGTTCACAGTATGACACTTTCATAGGAAAAGAGTACAAGAATGTCAGAATAAAAACTGTTCCAACTATAGAGAAAAAAGGTCTTGCTGCTGTGTCGTCATCATTTTTTGCAGCACTTTGCAGCTTATTTGGAAGGTACGATGTGGTTCATATACATGCCGAAGGACCAGCGGCGTTTTGCTTTATACCTAAATTGTTTAGGAAAAGAGTAATAGTTACAGTTCATGGTCTAGACTGGCAGAGAGAAAAATGGAAATCAGGATTCGGCGCAAAGTATATTCATTTTGGTGAAAAGATGGCGGTGAAACATGCTGATGAAATAATTGTACTCAGCAAAGGTGTTCAGAGATATTTTATGGATACATATGGCCGAGAAACTGTGTTCATTCCAAATGGCGTAAACAGACCTGAGATAAAACATGCTGACATAATTAACAAACGATTTGGATTATTAAAGGATTCATATATTCTATATCTGGGACGAATCGTTCCTGAAAAGGGAGAACATTATCTTATAGATGCATTCAAGCAGATAGATACAGACAAGAAACTTGTAATAGCTGGCGGTTCATCTGATACCGATGAATATATGGACAGATTAAAGAAGATGGCACAGGGCGACGAAAGAATTATATTCACTGGGTTTGTACAGGGACAGATGTTGGAGGAACTTTACAGTAATGCGTATATATATGTACTCCCAAGTGACCTTGAGGGTATGCCACTCAGCCTTCTAGAGGCTATGAGTTATGGCAATTGCTGTCTTGTGTCTGATATAAAGGAGTGCACGGAGGTTATTGAGGATAAAGCTGAAGTGTTCAGAAAGTCAGATATAGATGATTTGAGAATAAGATTACAAGAATTATGTGACAGAGAAGACTTGGTACAGAAATATAAAGAGGATGCGGCAGAGTATATCTGCGGTCGGTATGATTGGAACAAAATAGTTGATAAAACTTTAGCGTTATACAAGGGTGAAAGATAATGAAGATTTTCATGATAAATAATCTCCTCTAACCGAACGCAGGTAGTGAGATGTACATAGTGAAAACGCCTGAAAAATAGCGTATTTACGGCACTTTTCGAGAGATGGGTGAAGCTGCAAGAGCAGTTTTTATCTCGCTACCTAGGTTCAGCAACAGCAGATGATTTTATCATAAGGACTTTCAGTATCACTACCTGCATTTGTATGGAGCACTCTGGTTTATGAGTAGTACATTGGAAGTGCTTCATCTGAACAGAGGTAGTGAAATAGAGCATAGAATATAACGGTTGACACTTGAATTGCTGAGAAAATATTTATCAGCAGAAAGACAGTACGTAACCCGTATTTTGAAAAGAAATTTATAAGGAGAAAAGGCAATGATAAGAATTCTTCATTCTGTCAGCAATATGGATCGTGCTGGTATTGAGACGATGCTGATGAACTATTATCGATATATGGATAAGTCAAAAGTTCAATTCGATTTTTTATGCAATAAGAAAAAACCGGGAGCGTATGACGATGAAATAAAATCTATGGGCGGTAGAATTTATCATACACCGGGATTGAATCCGGCCAAGTATCCTGTGTACTTGAAATACATGAGAGAACTGTTTCAAGAGCATCCAGAATATAAAATCGTTGAGGCGCACAATGGGGCACTTGGCGTGTATGCACTTCATGCTGCCAAAGTGAGCAAAATTCCTGTGCGCATTTTTCATGCACATGGAGCAAGCATAACGAAAGACTGGAAACTTCCAATCAAGATTGTTTGTAAGGCTTGCCTTCCGGCAAATATGACGCATCATTTTTCTTGTGGTGTCGAGGCTGCAAAATGCTATTTTGGACAAAAAGTGGTAGATGAAAATGACTATGCGCTGATTCCAAATGCAATAGACGTTGATCGCTTTATCTATAACCCGGAAATCCGTAATAAGATTCGCAAGGAAAACAATCTGGAAAACAAACATGTTGTGGGGCATGTTGGACGCTTTATGGCGCAAAAAAACCATACGTTCTTAATGGATGTTTTTGCAGAGGTCTTAAAAATTGATTCTCAGGCACATCTTGTTCTATTAGGCGATGGTGAACTGATGGATGAAATTAAAAGAAAGGCGGCAGACCTTGGTATCAGTGAGCATGTAACCTTCGTTGGAAATGTTGGAAACGCCAATGAGTGGTATCAAGCCTTTGACTGCTTTGTTTTGCCGTCAATCTGGGAAGGCCTTCCCGTTGTGGGCGTAGAGGCTCAGGCAGCAGACCTTCCGTGTGTCTTTTCGTCAGCCATTACAAGAGAAATTGGGTTGTCACAGCACGCAAAATTTGTTCCGCTTACAGAACCTGTTTCTGTATGGGCAAAAACACTGTGTGATGCGTTGCAGCAGAATGAGCGTAATGACAACACGAAGTTGATTACAGAACACCACTATAATATTGCATTTGAAGCGAAGAAGCTGCAGGAGAGATATTTACAACTTGCTGGAGAAGTGAAATGAAAATCGGAATATTAACACATCAATATATCAACAATTATGGTGCTTTTTTACAGGCATGGGCACTAAGAGAAGCAATTTCAGAACTATTTCCTGAAGATGAAGTACAGATTATAGATTATGTAAATGTAAAACATTATATCATCAATGCCGGTGGGTGGTTTCGATTTTATAAAAATAGAGAAACGCTGAAAGAATGGTTTGCGAAGATTCATCTTCCGAACACTTTTGCGAAAGCAAGAAATCAAGAAATGGTCCTTTCCAAAAGATGTTTTAATGCTCGACAGATCAATGAATTAGCATTTGACTGCATTGTTGTTGGCAGTGATGAAGTGTGGAACTACAGAGATACAAAGGGAAATGCTGAACTTAAATTTGGTGTAGGATTAACGTGTAAAAATTTGATTGCCTATGCGCCGAGTGTAGGAAAGACGGCAGCGGATGAAGCAATTCCACAGTATGTTATTGATGGTATCAGAAAGTTTAAGCGGATTTCTGCGCGAGATGACCTGACAGAACAACTGGTCGAGCAGGTAACAGGGAATGCACCGAAACGAGTTTTAGATCCTACTTTTTTGGCCGAATTTCCACGGGCAGAATTGAAAGCAAAAAGAAAGCCATATATTCTGTTTTACTACTGCGAAAATCTACCGGAAAATATTTTAAATCAAATTTTTTCTTATGCAAAAGAGCGTGGTCTGGCGGTTTATGGCGCGGGTGAATGCGACAAACGATATTCAGAAGTTACTGTAAACCTGACACCATTTGAGTGGGTAGAAATGTTCCGAAATGCGGAGTTTGTGTTTACGGGAACTTTTCACGGTGCAGTATTCTCTATTCTGAATCGTAGGCAGTTTAAGGTATATCTGACCAATGAAAGCCGAATCAAAAAAGTAACAGCCTTGCTGAGTGAACTTCAGATTACAAACCGCCCTATCAAAGAGGATTTTTGCTTCGATTTGGAAAGTATGAAGTCGGAAATCAACTATGAAAAAGTGTATGATGTCATAGAACAGAATCGGCAGAGCAGCAAGCAGTATTTAAAAGATGCGATAGGAATGGCAAAAAAATGAGAATAGGAATTTTGACACATCATTATGTAAAAAATTATGGTGCATTTCTTCAGATGAAGGCAATGTATGAAACGCTTCGGAGATTGTACCCGAAAGCTGAAATTGTAGTTGTAAACTATGTAAATCCAAGGCATTGGCGGAAGAACATCATTCACATTCTTCATTTCAGATTTGGAATTGACACACCTGCTACATATATAAAAAAAATTCAGCAATTGCAGACGTTTACAAAATATGAACATACCATTCCTCGGACACACTCTGTAAAAAGTGCAGAAGAAATTGCGGCGTTGAAACTAGATCTAATCGTGTTGGGAAGTGATGAAATATGGAATTTGTGTGGTTCTGGGTATCATCCATTGAAATTTGGAACAGGTCTTGAAAAACAACAGACAATTGCTTATGCACCAAGTGTGGGGGCTGTAACGGAGGATACAGAGGTTCCGGCAGAGGTTGCCTCTGGATTGAAGAATATTGACCGCATTTCAGGACGTGATACAGAAACTGTAAAGTTTATTGAAAGAGTTTCTGGAAGAAACGCAGAAAAGATGCTTGATCCGACATTCCTCTATAACTTTGATATTGATATTAAGAAAGATAATATTCAGCCGAAACCATACAAATATATATTGATTTATGATTGTAAACTGACATCTTCTATGGTGGAAGAACTGAAACAGTATGCACAGAATAACAGCTTGAAGATCATCGGCGCGGGTGACTATAAAACATATTATGATGAAGGATTTATCAATCTTAGTCCTTACGAATGGGTCGATTTGTTCCGAAATGCGGAAAAAATAATTACTGGAACATTTCATGGAACGGTATTTTCCATCAAGTATGAAAAGCCGGTTGTATGTTATCCGACCGAGAAAAATCGAATCAATAAAATTCGTTCCTTGTTGGCAGATATGAAGATTCCATCAAGACTTCTTGAAGTTGGAAGAGAAAAAGAACTGATCAAAATGCTGAATGAGCCGATGAACTACATGCAGACACAGGAATACATCGCTAGAAAAGTTCAGGAGGCGGATGAATTTCTGATGGGAGAAAAAAATGAGTGAAATTATTCTTTACAAGGATAAAAAAGATTGTTGCGGATGCGGAGCCTGTATGAACATTTGCCCGAAATCTGCAATTCAGATGCAGGAGGATGAATACGGATTTATCTATCCTGTAATTCAGCAGGATTTGTGTGTTCAATGTGGAGCATGTATGACGGTTTGTGGGTATCAGAACAAACCAAAAACGGAAGAACCTAAAAAGGTTTATGCAGCTGCCTCTAAAAATAGTGTTTTGTTACGGAAGTCCGCATCTGGTGGTGCTTTTGCAGTGATTGCAGAAGCTGTTTTGAAGAACGAGGGTATAGTATACGGTGCAGCACTCCCCATGGAAAATGGAATACTGGAACCGAAACATATTCGCGTTGATTCACTGGATAAGCTGATCTTATTACAGGGTTCAAAGTATGTTCAGAGCGAAATTGGAGATACTTATTCGCAGGCAAAGCGGGATTTGATTCAGGGAAAAGTAGTTCTATTCTCTGGAACACCCTGTCAGATTGCTGGGTTAAAAAAATACTTGAAAAAAGAATATAACAACCTGATTACAATAGATATCATTTGTCATGGTGTTCCTAGTAAGAGATTGTTTCAAGACTTTATGGAATTTCATGGAAAAAAACTTGGTGGTAAAATTACTGAGTTCTATTTCAGAGATAAGACCAAAGGACAGGGAATGATTACGCGGAGCGTTTATGTGGGTGAAGGAAAAAAAGGAAAAGAAAAAGTTATTTCAGGAAATTTGATTACTTATTTTAACTTGTTTCTGAAATCTTATACTTATCGTGAGAATTGCTATTCCTGCCCATTTGCATCAAAAGAGCGTGTAGGTGATTTGACTGTTGGCGATTTCTGGGGGTTCCATGAGGAATATCCTTCCTATGATGTAAAGCAGGGACTTTCCAATGGAAAAGGAATCTCTTGCGTATTGGTCAATACCGATAAAGGCAATAATGCTCTGAAACAGTGTGAAGATCAATTTGTGCTGATGACTTCGGATTTTGAAAAAGTTGCAAAACATAATGATCAGTTGCATTCTCCGAGTAAATATAGTCCTAAGCGTGAGGAAATCTTGAAACTGTACAAGGAAAAAGGTTATGAAGCCGTGGATCAGTATTTCCACAAAACCTGTAAGAAAGATATTGTAAAGTATACGATTTCTGGGATGGTACCCAAAGGACTAAAAAGAACAATAAAAAAAGTGATGGGTAGAATAAAACGATAAAAAGTATAGAATACAGGATGGAAAGAATGCGATATGGAGTAATACAACTATGATATTTTTGATTGTTTTTATATTAGCGGCAATTTGGGCGGCATTGAGAGGTAATAAAAAATTCATTATATTTTTTATGGCTTTTTACCCGATATTGCCGGACTATTTTTCAATTGAACTGGGCGGTGGATTGCCTCTATTAAAGGCCAGCAGAATTTTGCTGCTGATACTTCTTCTATGTGTATGTTTCCGAAACAAAAAATTAAAGTTAATCGGGAAACCCTTGAAAGCGGCAGGTCTATATTGGCCGTTGTTTATTTATTTTGCGGCAAGAATTTTGGCAAATGGATATTATGTCTCTAGCTTATCTGCTGCAATCAATACGGAGTTTACAGTCATTGTAGAGCAATTGCTATTGGTTGTCTTGATTTGTCAGGTTGTACAAAGTCAAGAAGATGTGTATCTGTGTGTAAAAACAATAGTAGATGCGAGCGGTATAATAGCAATAATTAGTATTATCAACATTCTGATCGGTTCAAATTTGTTTTATTCTTTGAATACGGTATCTCGGAATGTTTTAATGGTGTCTACGGTAAGAATGGGCATCATTCGTGCAGAAGCTACTTTTGGGCATCCAGTATACTATGCAATGTATTGTGCGCTTATTATCCCCTTGGCATTGTATATGTGGCAAAATGAAAGAAAAAGATGGAATGGGTGTGTTCTTGGGCTAAATATTGCCGCAGCATTCTTAACAGAGTCAAGAGGAACGATTGTTGTACTGCTTGCGTTGCTTTTGGTGTTTATTCTTATTACAGATAAAAAAACAAGAAATAAAATTCTTGGTGCAGGTTGTCTAATTGCTTGTTTGGCAGTTTTTGTTTCTTTTGTGGTACCGACTGTTTCACAACAATTTACAAACATAATTAAATCAGTAATCATTGCGTTTGGAGATAGTGGAGAAACAATTGAAAACTTTGGCGGAAATTCTTCGACGGGGCTTTCGTCAAGAATGATACAGTTATCGGGTATTACTTGGATGCTGATACATAATGCAGTATTTGGACTGGGAGCAAGCTGCCATACGCGAGGAAAATTAAGTTATCGTATAAGTGGAATATGGCAGGTAAGAGATACCATTGATAACGGTTATGTTGGATATTTTGTAGAGGAAGGTTTGTTAGGTGGAATTGCATGTTTTAGCTTATTCTACTCGCTTCTTAAATCTTCTTGGAAAAAAGCAACATTCAAAAACTCAAGAAACATGAATAACAGCTTTTTTCTCTGTTTTGTGTCCTATGTGGCGGTAATGTTGTCTGTTGCTGATGTATCGCAGTTGCTTTGGGTGATAATAGCTTTATATATAATTTATAATGCGAAAGCACAAGCAATTGCAAGCGAATAATTTGAGAGGTTTAGTATGTATCGATGCTTAATATTATTATCTACATATAATGGTGAAAAATATTTACCGGAACTATTGGAAAGCGTACTAGTACAGAAGGACATATATGTTGATATTCTTGCGCGTGACGATGGTTCTACAGATAAAACGGTTGAAACATTGAAAAGCTATGACAGGGTTAAAGTTTATGGAGGAAATAATTTAAAACCGGCAAAAAGTTTTCTGGACTTGATTTGGAAAGCGGATATAAATTACGATTATTATGCGCTGTGTGATCAGGATGATGTCTGGAAAGAAGAAAAAATCATTTCTGCTGTAAAATGTATTGAAAATATAGACAAGCCGGCTTTATACAGTAGTGCAGTTGAAGTGGTGGACAAAGACTTAACATTTATCCGAAAATCGTTTACAGATAATACATTTAAAAATCCATTGTATGATATTCTGACATATGGAACACCCGGATGTACATTTGTGTTTAATAAAGCACTGATGGAAAAGCTGAAACAATACAAACCTTCAGTAATTAGTATGCATGATAGCTGGATCAGCTTTGTGTGTCTTGCTGTGAATGGCTTTTTTTATTCAGATCAGAATGCTTATATCATGTATAGACAGCATGATGCAAATGTTTTGGGAGCACAAAGGCATTCTTTGAAAGATACACTGATGGGGATCGTTAAAAATAAAAATGTCCTTAGAAGTGATATGGCGAAGGAAATACTAAAAGGGTATTCCGAGATGATGCCAGAAAAAACAAAAGAAGCTTTTATAACTTTTGCAGAATACAAAGAAAATTTGAAATATAAATTGAAGATTTTGATGCTCCCATATAATAAAAAGAAAACAACCAAGAGAACATTTGAAAAAGTAAAACTTCGAATCGTGTTTAATACGATATAAAGTGAAATTGAAGATTGAGAGCATTTGATCTTCATAAAAATAAAGGAAGAGAAAGTCTATAATGTCAACATCACTGAAAAAAGGACTGATGTACGTCCTTATAGCAAATTTTATCAATTTAGGATTTAACCTGATAACAAATTTTGTCCTTCCAAAGGAATTAAGCGTGGAAAGCTACGCAACGATAAAGACATTTCAGCTTTATGTAAGTTATGCAGGTCTGTTTCACTTTGGCTTTGTCGATGGAATGTACTTGAAATACGGAGGAAAAAATGTTAAGGAAATTCGCGGGGAAGATTTAAAGACAAATCTATCGACATTGAGATTCTTTGAAATTTTTGTTACTTTGATTTGTACTATTGTTGCGCTCTTTCTGAGGCAAGAGGTTTTAGCATTCTTTGCGCTTTCAATTCTTCCATTAAATTTGGCTAATTATTTTAAACAACTTTATCAGGCAACAGGAGAGTTTTCGCTTTACGGAAAAATCATGAATGCAAATACGATTTTGATTTTTTTTGCAAACATGATGTGGATATACTTAATCAAAACAGATAACGCACAATGCTTTCTATTGAGCAATGTTATTGTGTATTTTATCGTCTGGATTGCTTTGGAATTGAATTGCAGAAAACTTGTTGCAGGTGAGCATAGAGGAACTTCGTTCTCTTTAAATGAGTTAATAAATAATATTAAAGGTGGCATTTTGCTGACAGTCGGAAATTTGTCATCTGTTGTGCTTACGAGTATGGATCGATGGTTCGTCAAGGCTTTGATGACTACGTTAGCGTTTGCACAGTATTCATTTGCTGTAAGTATGGAAAATTTCATGAATGTTGCGGTTACGCCGGTGACTACAACATTATATAATTATTTTTGCAAGGCTACTGATAAAAAACAGATACGAAAAACAAGAAATTATGTAATGATTTTTGCAGCCGCAATTGTTTCGTGTGCTTTTCCTGCAAGGTTTATTTTAGAGATATATTTGACGAAATATATTGATTCAGCTAAAGTTATGTTTCTGCTTTTTTCGGCTCAGATTTTTTATATTGTCATAAAAAGTGTATATGTTAATTTGTATAAAGCACAGAAAAAACAAAATATTTATTTCATAAAACTAACACTGATTATTGTTGTAGGATTTGTATTTAACATTGTCTGCTACGGCATCTATAAGGTAAAGGAAAGTTTTGCAGTAGGGACACTGTTATCAGCAATTTGTTGGTATTTTCTATGTCTGCCTGATTTTAAATGGATGGAATACAATACCAAAGAGAAATTGTATCCTTTTATTCAAACATGTGCTTTTTTGTTGTGTGGATTTTGCTTTAGTGCAGTTCCTGGATTTTTAATCTACATTTTAGAAATTGCAGTAGTATCGTACATCTCTTTTCCAGGAGAAGTAGGTGAAATTGCAACTAGGGTGAAGATTGGTATGAGTCGTTTGAAACATTAAGATTGATTGTAAGAGCAAGCTAGTGGAGGTGGGCTTCACTTCGCTTCCAACCTGACAGGATGCGCTGAGCCGTTATCTGAAAGAAATCGAGCAATAAGAGGAGATAGAAGAAATGGGACAGATTAAAGTTGAGAAAAATGTAGGCGGCATCGAGGGACTCTGTGTTGTTGAGCCTGCTGTTCATGGTGATGCTCGTGGATATTTCATGGAAACCTACAACGAAAAAGATATGAAGGAAGCTGGCATCGATATCCACTTTGTGCAGGACAATCAGTCTATGTCCACAAAGGGCGTGTTGCGCGGACTGCACTTCCAGAAGCAGTATCCGCAGTGCAAGCTGGTGCGCGCTGTACGCGGCACTGTGTTTGATGTTGCAGTTGACCTCAGAAGCAACTCTGAAACCTATGGCAAGTGGTATGGTGTGACCCTGTCTGCTGAGAATAAGAAGCAGTTCCTTATTCCGGAGGGCTTTGCACACGGATTCTTGGTTTTGAGCGATGAGGCAGAGTTCTGCTATAAGGTCAATGACTTCTGGCATCCGAATGACGAGGGTGGCATGGCTTGGAATGACCCGGAGATCGGCATTGAATGGCCGGAACTGAAGGGCGAATACAAGGGCAGTGCAAGCGCAGAGGGCTATACGCTGGAAGACGGTACGGCACTGAACCTGAGTGATAAAGACCAGAAGTGGCTGGGACTGAAAGATATTTTTAAATTTTAATTGTGAATGAGTAAGGTAGTAGAGATAATAACCAAGATCATTACGAACATCCTAACCGCCCTCTACGAGCCGTTTGGTTTTTCACTCCTGCTTTCCTTCCTAGCCATGTTTTTCTACCTGTATGCCTATGAACCTTCCGCAGCTGGTAAAGGTTGGAAGAGTGCCATATTGACATGGTATCAAAAATTCAAGGAGAGTGTGTTCTTTAGAAAACTATTTTTCTTAGCCTTTGTGACTTCTCTTATTCTGTTCCGAACATTGCTGAACCGTCAGCTGTGGATGAACCCGTTATCCGACGTTATGGGCGGATGGGGTATCTGGAAGACCGTGAACGGCGAACAGAAGCTGACCACCGAGTGCATTGAGAACGTAATCATGATGGTACCGTTTTCAGCAGTAGTGATGTGGACATTCGAAGAAAAGTTAGGTAATGGCTGGAAAAAAATCCTGCGGCAAAGCGGAAAGATAGCATTTATCTTTTCAGTAAGCATAGAGATGCTGCAGTTACTGCTACGGCTTGGTACGTTCCAGCTATCAGACATCTTCTATAACACAGTCGGCGGAGTGCTAGGCGGGTTGATGTACTATGCGGTGATGAAGGTAAGAAAGCGTCTGTAAAACTGGATGAAATTGTGATATACTGGGAGCAGTAGCTCCCTACGCTGCTCGTAATAATCACACACCTCTTCGTGGTGAGCAGCAGGCAACGCTGAAATAGCGGCTAAGTGTGAGAACGGTATTTGAATGGAGGGTATATTGTGAAGGTAACATTTAAACGCTTTGGTTTACCATATAATCCTCAAAAAGACAAGAAAAATAAAAATAAAATTATTAGACACATTGTGTGGTTTTTATTCGCATTTATTGCCATTTCAGTCCTACTAACGCTGGTGGTGGAAGCACTGATACGGATATCCATTGCAAAACTAGCTATAAATGACACGATAGACTCAACGTGGATTGGATCTTTAGCTTCATATTGGGGCGGGATTATTGGTGGAATGATTTCCGGAACGCTTGCTTTTATTGGTGTGTTTTATACTATTCGCTATTATAAGGAGTCAGATGAGCAGAAGGAAAAGGCAGCAATTCAGCCGTTCCTAAATGTTACAATGGCGTCTGATAGAAAAGCAACCTGCGGCTTTTCTTTAGGTAAAAGTAAAGAGGAAAAGAAGAAACAGTTGCAAGTTAATGTAAACATAAAAAACATAGGAAATGGTTTTGCAAATACATTAGTAGTTCATACGGGTGCCAATTTTGGCGGATTAGCATTTAATAATGTTATTGCGGTGGGAGAATCTATCGACTTGTTTTTCATGGTTGACGAAGATGAACTAAAAGAAGGACTTCATTTTGGAATTCAATATATTGATTCGATGAGAAATGAATATATTCAGGAATACGATATGAAGAAAGAGTGTAGTTCGATTAAGATTGAATGTGGTTATCCCGGATTTTTAGAACAATTTTGATTAAAAAGGAAAGAGGTTATCACCTATGCCCAGAACGAAAGGCAGCAAAAACCGTCCCAAAACCAATACCACCAAAGACTACGCATCCCAGATTGCAGAAAAGCAGGAGACTATTGCGTCTCTGAATACCGAGATCGCATCCATCACCGCAAATATTGACACTTTGAAAGCTGATCTGAAAGCGAAGAAGGCTACTCTGAAGAAAGCCGAAAAAGAAGTGGCCACTCTGGAAGCGAAGAAGGAAAAGGCAGATGCGAAGGCCGCTGAAGAAGCTAAGAAGGCTGAAGCCGAGGTTGTGCTGAAGAAGCTGCTGGCAAGCGGCATGAGCGCGGATGAGATCCTCGAAAAACTGAAATAAGATCGACCGTGTGGACAAACTGAACTCCAGGAGTTCACACGGTAATTTTTGAAGGCTAATGTATAGTTTGCAACGGAAATAAAAAATGGAGCGTAAAAAAATGAATTTATCAAAAATACACCACATCGCAATCATCGTATCTGACTACGAATCCGCAAAGAATTTTTATGTGAACAAGCTGGGCTTCTATGTTATCAGAGAAAACTATCGCCCGGAGCGTAAGGACTGGAAGCTTGATCTTCGTGTCAACGAACACACTGAGTTGGAAATTTTTGCTGAGGAAAATCCTCCGAAGCGTGTGAACCGTCCGGAAGCCTGCGGGCTGCGGCATCTTGCTTTCTGTGTAGAGAGTGTGGAGCAGACGGTGAAAGAACTGGCAGAGATTGGGATTGAATGTGAGCCGATTCGGGTTGACGATTATACCGGAAAGAAGATGACTTTCTTCCATGACCCGGACGGACTACCGCTGGAACTGCATGAGTAATTATGGGAGAAAAAAGAGCGTATAAATCTCGGAAGCCAGGTGGCGGTCGAAAGAAGCTAAAGCCGGAGTATGATGCCGGGAAGAATCTGGAAGCGCAGATGGATGCGGCTGTGGCGCTTTATGAGGAGGACTGCTCCCTCCAATCCATCGCAGACGCTCTAGCTCTAAACCCCATCAAAGTGAGAAAACTGCTCATCACAGCTGGAGTATATGAATCGAATGCGGCGAAGAAAGTGAAAAAAACTTTTGAAGAGTATAGAAAAACACAAGACTACAAAACCGCCATACTAACAACTGCAGCATTTCTTAAACTTTCCAGAGCCTCCGTCACATCGTACCTGCCTTATGAAAAAGGCGTGTACTTCCCAAGCACAGCAGATAAAGGGAAAATCAGCGTAGGAGCAGAGCGGCAGCGGAGATACAGGGCGATGAAGCGGTGGAGGACTGATCCGACAGAGGAACACCTGTGGGAAGTGGTTTTTCTTTATGCAGGTGTGCGTTTCAAAACGTACTCAGGTTTACCCTTTACCTATGAAATACGAAAGGGCCGGAATGGGCAATACACAAAGGAACTGTGGATCGACAGACGGGAAGACAGTAAAAGCCTGGCATGGAGTTCTGTATTACTGGCGCTGGGCAATATTAAAAAGGTAGGAGAAGTAGTTGAACGACCGAAAGCTCTGGGCGATATCCGGGGAGTGACTTACATCTACGGAATGTTCTATCGGTTCGGACTGATTGATGTGTCGGATGAAGCGAAAGAAAAGATGAAGAAATCGTCCTGACACGGATGTGTCAAGGTTGCCCGTGTAGGAACATCGATAACAGTTACACAACGTTAAAATAGCAATATGCCCACGATGAACAGGCACACCACCTGCTTATCGTGGGCATTTCGTTTTATACAGTGTCTTTATGAATGACGGTAAGGCTCGATTTTGAACTTTGCCGTTTTTCTATTTGTCCAAATTTGTGAAATTTTCAAAACTGTATTCCAAAACGGCTCTGCGGATTCCTATTAGTGTAGGGGCTTTCAAAATCTTTTGTGAAACGGCTTTCCTCTAGTTTTATGAGTGGAAAATAAACAAAATCTATATTCTAAAATTAGTCAGTTCAACAAAATTTAGAAAACTGGTTGCAAAACACCCCTTTTAGAATGTTATAGGTAGAGGGGAACGTTGGAAAAATGAATTTTCTTTGAACTTTCAAAAGACCCGGTTTAAAAACACCCCTTAAAGTTTGTATAGGGTATAGGAAGTGTTTTCAAAAGTAAGCCAATTCGCTACGGTATCACTGATGAAATTCCCCGATTCCTTACAAAGTCACATCGCACCTTGAAAATCGCATGAGCCACCCCAGCAGGATACCTCTGGTACTGAATGTGCATTCTGCACGTCTTACCGGAAAATACGCCGGAGAAAATCGGGCAGGAACGGGCCGGGACAGAGTGGACGGTAGTTAAGAGCAAGATTCGCCTTTGTATACGAAACCGCTCCTACGGGCGGTTTCTCTACGGCGGCATCTTGATGGGGATTGCGCTCCCCATACCCTCACATCGTGCAAAATCACATGATTTTGCCTGTTGGTGGCCTGCCGTAGCAGGTCACAGCCGGAGTGCAGACGCACTGCCGGGAAAATCAAACTCTTGATTTTGGAAAGGAGACCTCATGCCACAAACGAAGAAAAAAGTGAAATCTATCGTAAAGACAAAAGTAATCTCCGCACGAGTTACAGAAGTAGTACATGAACTTTTACACCGGCAGGCAGAAGATGCCGGAATGACCCTCTCTGAATTTGCAGCGCAGATGCTGATGAAGGGCCGCGTGGATACCTCGTATGTGTTCTATGTCCACCCGGATGAGATCGAAGCCATCACACGGGAGTTTGCCGCCATCGGGAACAACCTGAATCAGATCGCGGCGTTCTTCAACAGCGGCGGTATCCAGTCGCGCGCTATGCTCGAAAACATCAACCATGCAATTTCCTGCATTTTTGAAATGCGGGAGCAGGTCGCAGAAATGGCAGGAAAGAACTATGGCAATCTTAAAGCATATCGCAAGTAAGAGTTCCTACTATGGTGCTGCGCTGGAGTACCTGATTTTCAAGCATGATGAGCTTCGGAAAGCTCCGATCCTTGATCAAAACGGAAATCGTATCATGCGGGATGAGTTTTATTTGGACGGTCTGAATTGTGAACCCTATTCCTTTGATGCGGCCTGCCAGCAGTTGAACCGTGAATACCAGAAAAACAAAAATAAGGATGAAATCAAAAGCCACCATTACATTATCAGCTTTGATCCACGGGATAGTACAGAAAATTGTTTGACGGGAAAACGGGCACAGGAGCTTGGAATGGAATATGCAAAAGCAAACTTTCCGGGACATCAGGCTTTGGTCTGTACGCACATGGACGGGCACAATGGCAGCGGAAACATTCATGTGCATATCGTAATCAACAGTTTGCGAAAACTGGATGTGCCCCAGCAGCCCTTTATGGAGCGCCCTATCGACTGCAAGGCAGGGTACAAGCACCATGTGACGAACGAGTATCTAAAGCACCTGCAGAAATCCCTTATGGATTTGTGCAACCGCGAATTTCTGTATCAGGTCGATTTGTTGTCACTATCCAGAACGGGTGTGACCGAAGCGGAGTATTGGGCACAGCGGCGGCTGGATGAGAAAAAACAGGAAATCGAAAAGGAAGGATTTACGCCTAACCCGACAAAGTTTCAAACGCAGAAACAGCTTATCCGGGATGCCGTTACCGCCGCCCGTGAGAAAGCAATCTCGTATGAAGATTTTCAAGACATCCTGCAGGATGAATATAACATTTTTGTCAAAACACAACGTGGACGTTACAGCTATCTGCCGCCGGAACGGAACAAGTTCATATCGGAGCGTTCTCTGGGAGAAAGCTGCAAAAGAGAATGTCTGGAAGGATTCTTTGTTCAGAACGCAGAGAAGAATCTGCGGTACAAGGAAGACCCCATACTGATCTTTACGACCAGAACCAGGCTGCGGCTCGTTGTGGACCTGCAGGAGAATGTCAAGGCACAGGAAAATCTGGCCTATGCACTAAAGGTCAAAATCAGCAATTTGCAGAAAATGGCTGAAACGCTGGTATGGGTGCAGGAAAACAACATCAACGACCTGACGGAACTGAACGATCTGTGTAAGACAGCACAGGCCAATGCGCAGGCAGCGTATGAGCGGCTGTCACAGGCAGAGGATGAACTGTACAAAACCAATGAACAGATTCATTATGCGGGGCAGTACCTTTCTACAAAAGAGGTCCAGCAGCAATTTGGAAAAGCAATTTTCAAGAAGAAATTCCGTGCAGAGCATTCCAAGGAATTGGATGCCTATGCAGAATCCGTGAAATATTTCCGGGAAGAAAACGATGGAAAGCTGCCATCGCTGAAATCCTTGAAAAAACGGAAAGAAGAACTGACCAAAGAAATCGCGGAGAGGAAAAAGGCATATGCTCCCTTGAAAGAAGAATCCCGGCGTCTGGAAATTGCATCGGATAACGTGTATAGCATCTTCCGAAAAACCGATGAAATGAAATCCGATCTGGCATGGAAACGCGAGTGGGAGGCCAGAGCCCGCGAAAAGGCAAGGCAGGAGCAGGCTCGACAGGAACAGCGAGAGCGTCAACCCAAACGCAAAAAGCGCAGCTATGATATGAGCCTGTAAATCAGCAGGGTCTTCCACCCCGCACCCCGGAACCCTGCCGGATGCGTAAGCCCGTGCAGGGCTTTCCCATTCGGCAGGGACTTTTGAAAACGACTAGGAGGAAGTTTGAGTAAAGAGTACATCAAAGCACAAACCCCATTGCCCGCGTATTTTCCTTATCCGAAATTTCTGCTGCAGATGAGCCTTTCCCATACGGCACGATTGACATATGTTCTGCTGCTGGACCGCATGACCCTTTCGCAGAAGAATGGCTGGGTGGATGTGCAGGGCCGGGCATACGTGCTCTATCCGTTAGCAGGGCTGGCGAAAGATCTGCAGAGCAGCATTTCCAGTATTACCCGTGCTCTGCGGGAACTGGAAGCTGCACGGCTGATCGAACGACGGTCCAATGGCTTTTCCAAGCCAAACAAGGTGTTCCTAAGCTTCCCATCGACTGCGCAAAAATGCACAGTCGAGATGGTCAAAAATGAGCAGCCTGATTGCTCAAAAGTGAGCAATACGATTGCGCAAAACTGCACACCTAACCAAATAAATAAGAACAACCTAAGACTGAACCAACTGAATAGAACCAAAGAAGCATATGGGCGGTATCAGAATGTTTTTCTGGAAAATTATTCGGAACTGAAAATCGAAATTGCAGAGTTGGATTCTCTGATCGAAGACCTTTCGACCTATATGCAGTCTACAGGCAAGAAGTATGCAGACCATGCGGCGACCCTGCGCAGCTGGTCAGCGCGAAAGAGAAAGCAACAGAAAACGGGAACAGGTATCCCGGACTATACCTACAACGAGGAGGAAAGCTTATGACGGAAACAATCAAGGTAGCAATGGACAGACTTATGACGATTTCTGCAGAACTGCAGGATTACGTTGCAGAAGATGGGCTGCTGTACTGTGGCAGCTGCAACACACCCAAGGAAGCGTTTTTCCCGAACGGTAGAAAGCTGTTTGGGCGTGACCGCCATCCGGCTGAATGCTTGTGCAGGCAAGCGGTGAGAGAAAAGCAGGAAGCCGAGGAAAAAGAACGGCTGCATCACGAGAAGGTGCAGCGGCTGAAGCTGCAGGGTTTTACCGACTGGGCGATGCAGCACTGGACATTTGCAAACGATCACGGGCAAAATCCACAGGTGCAGCTGGCACAGCGGTATGTGGCCCACTGGCCGGAAATGCGGGAAAAGAATGTGGGGCTGCTGCTCTGGGGCGGTGTTGGTACAGGCAAGAGTTTTATGGCGGGCTGCATTGCCAATGCCCTGATGGAACAGGAAGTGGCCGTCTGCATGACGAATTTTGCCCGAATCATGAATGAACTGAATAACGCCTTTTCCGGGCGGAATGAAGTCGTGGACAGGCTCTGCGGCTATCCGTTGCTTATCATTGACGATTTCGGCATGGAGCGCGGCACGGAATATGCATTGGAGCAAATTTATAACATCATCGACAGCCGCTACCGCAGCCGGAAACCGCTGATCGTTACCACGAACCTGACCCTGACGGAGTTGAAAAAACCGCAGGATACCGCCCACGCCCGTATCTATGACCGTCTGCTGGAACTGTGTACCCCGATTGCCTGCACAGGCCCCAGCATGAGAAAGGACATAGGACAGGCAAAATTGGATTTACTGAAAACACTTCTGGCTTGAAAGGGAGGTGCGCGATTGAAAGAAAACGGCACAATGAATTGGCTGGAGCAGGTTCACCAGATGAAGAACCGGGATATCCGCACGATTGAACAGTCTGAACTGCAGGAACTGCCGCAGGATGCAGTGGAACACGGATTGCCACAAGAGGAAAGGCTGAAAAATCTGCTGGATAAGGTCCGAAATCCTTACTGCTATCTGGATAATGGAATTATTGTAAAGCTGAATTTTGCACCAAGAGGGAGCAGCACACTGTCTGAGCGCATTGGCAGGTGCTTTCAGTCTGCCAGTTGAAAAGGCAGAGAAACTTTCGGCAAGCTTCTGAAAAAACACGCAGAAAAATTTCACACTTTAATGCGATAAAGCACTGGACAAATGATGATGATTCTGGTAAGCTGTTTGTGGGTAAGAAAATAGGAATGTGCCAGCTGAGTAAAGTTTGCTCGGCAGGCTTGTTCTACATAGAAAAATGTGGAGCCTTTCGCTTCTCTGACGAACAGTATTGCCGATTCGTTAAGGAGGTGGAAGGCTTTTGTTATACCCTGATGTGAATTTGCAGAAGAGAACACAGCAAAATACAACCCGATACCGTACAGCCTTGTACTTGCGCTTGTCTCGTGAGGATGGCGATAAGACAGAGAGCGACAGTATTGTAAACCAGCGTACCCTGCTGGAAGCCTATGCCGCAGACCACCCGGAACTGTGCATCGTGGATGAGTTTGTGGACGATGGCTACTCCGGCTCGAACTTTGAACGGCCTGCGTTTCAAAACCTGTTCAGGGAACTGGAACAAGGGACTATCAACTGCATTCTGGTGAAAGATTTGTCCCGCTTTGGACGGAATTACATTGAAGTGGGACGTTATCTGGAACGCATTTTTCCAGTCATGCGGGTCCGGCTGATTGCTGTGACAGACAATTATGACAGTCAATCTGCGTGGAAGACCAGCGATTCCATCATGGTCCCGATGCGGAATTTGCTCAATGATGCCTACTGCCGGGATATTTCCGTCAAGATCAAAAGTCAGCTTGCGGTCAAGCGGAAAAGCGGTGATTTTGTGGGAAGTTTTGCAACCTATGGATACCAGAAGGACCCCAGCAATCATACCAAACTGATCGTGGACGAACTGGCAGCGGAAACAGTGCAGAACATTTTTCACTGGAAGATCAATGGCATGAGCAATCAGGGCATCGCAAATCGTTTGAATGCGAAAAAGGTATCGTCCCCAGCTGCACGAAAACTGCAGAGCGGTGCAAAGCTGAGCCTGCATTTCCGCAAGAGCGATGAGCCGCCGTGGTCTGCCAAGGCGGTGGACCGCATTTTGCACAACGAGGTCTATATCGGAAAACTGGTGCAGGGAAAGACAAGGAGACTGGACTATCGCTCAAAAAAGAAAATGAACGTACCGATGCGGGACTGGGTAATCGTGGACAACACCCATGAAGCAATCATTCCGGCAGAGCAGTTTGAACTGGTGCGGCGGATTCTGGAAACCGAAACACGCAGGCCGAACGATGCCGAAACGGTGGCCCTGTTTGCAGGATTTCTTTACTGTGGGGACTGCGGCAGCCGGCTGGTGCGCAGGTCGGCCAGCTATAAGGGAAAGCGGTATATCTATTATCAGTGCTCCGGCAGCAAGCAGAACAAGGGCAGCTGCACGAGCCATAACCTGCAGGATGAAAAGCTCTATAACATTGTGCGGAATGCGCTCCAGATGCAGATCCAGATCGTGATGGAGGAAGCAGAGTTTGTAGAAAGCATCCGGCAGGCCCAGCAGGAACCCTACCGTGTGCGGCGCATCGAACGGCAGATTCGGCAGCTGACAGCAGAAAAGGCCCATACCCAGGGCATTAAGGAAAAATTGTATGGGGATTACGCAGAGGAAATCCTCACACGGGAGGATTTTTTGAACTACAACGAACTGTACAGCAAGCGGATCGAAGAGTATGACCGCAAAATCACAGAACTGGAAGCAGAACGGCAAAACCTACAGACTGCTCCAAACGCTTATCCGTTTCTGGATGTGTACCGTAAGTATCGAAAATTGGAAAAAATCACCCGCCCGATGATTGTCGAATTGATTGAGAAAATCGAAGTGTATGAGGGCAATCGGGTAGAAATTACGTTCCGATTCCACGATGAAATTGCGGACCTGCTGGAAGAACTGCATCAGAAGCAGCAGACACAGCATGAAGTATCTGCATGAAAGGAGAGGCTGGACATATGGCAAGAGTAAGCAAGAAGGTAAGTGCAGCGCAGCGGGAAGCGGAAAACGCACCGCACCGTATCTGGAAAACCGCAATTTACGCACGACTGTCCGATTTTGATGATGTACTTCGGGATACGGAATCGCTGGAAGTGCAGATTTCTTACATCAAAGAGTATATCAACCACCGGGATGATCTGATGCTGCTGGATGTGTTTGCGGACAAGCGGTGCACAGGGATGAACTTTGACCGCCCGGAATTTGAACGGCTGTTGAAAGCACTGCAGGAGCGGAAAGTCAACTGCATTGTGGTAAAGGACTTCTCCCGACTGGGTCGTAATTTCGTGGAAACAGGTCAGTATCTGGAGCAAGTGTTTCCACTGTTTGGCGTAAGATTTATCGCCATCAACGATAACTATGACAGCCTGAACAGCCAGAGCCGGGACGGGATGCTGGTGCCGATCAAGAGCATGATCAATGAAATGTACTCGAAGGATCTGTCCCAGAAAATCCAGTCGTGTTTTCGTTCCAAGGAAGCACGGGGAGAAATTTATACCCCTGTTCCGTTCGGCTACAAAAAGAACCAGAAGAATCATTTGATTCTGGATGAGGAAGTCAGCGATGTGGTAGTTCGGATTTTTCTCTGGAAGAAATCCGGCATGAAAGAGCGTGAGGTTGCAAAGAAGCTGTCTGCGCAGGGAATCCCGACACCTTTTACACGCCGATGTCAGTTGGGCTATATGAGAAATACCTCACGGGTAAAGGACCCTGCATGGCAGCCAGCTTTCGTGACAAAGGTTCTGGAAAATCCAGTCTACACAGGGACAATGGTCTTTAACCGCATTGCCTACGATGAAACGTATCGGAAAATCGGAGAAAATCCACGGGAAAGCTGGCGGATGGTGCCGGACAGCCATCCGGCGATTATCAGCTGGGAACTGTTTGATGAAGTTTCTGCATTGCGGGAAGCCGAGCAAGCGGTCAGGGATGAGCGGAAAAAGTGGTGCAGGGAGCGCAGAGAAAACAATCCGAACATTTTCAAAGGCAGAATATTTTGCAAAGAGTGCGGCGAAAAACTGGTTTGTCATTGGCAAAGTGATGGTTCGCTGTATTTTTACTGTAAATTCTGCCATGTTTCCATCTCAGAGAAAGACCTCTGGAACGGCATCCATAAGGAACTGTACCAGCGGCTAGAAGAACATAAGAACTTGAAAAAGCTGATACAGAAGAATTCCGGGAAAAGCGTACTTGAAACAAAGAAAGTGGCATTAAACCGTAAAATTGAACGGCTGTCGGGCAGCATCGTTCGACTGGAATCACAGAAGCGCAGCAGCTATGAGCAGTATGTCCTTGGAAAACTTTCAAAGGAGAAATTTCTGGAACTGAAGCAAGGTGTAGAAAATGAAATCACAACACTGAAACAGACGAAAGCTGAAAAAGGGAAAGAACTGGCCGTTGTTCAAGAAAAATTGCGGCAGAAAAAGCAGATTGCAGGCAGCACAGAAGTCCTTTTGACGGCAGATAATCTGCAGCAGTATGTAAAGAAAATTGAAGTGGATCGCAGGAAAAGTACTTACACGGAATTTGTGTTCTAACGAAAAAGGAGAACAAAGCGATGAAAGAGAAAATCTATGATGCCCAGATAGGCATGGAATATGCTTTGGTTGGCGATTATTATTTGCCCGCCTTGAAACCGCCACAGACTCGTCCGATTGGCCGTTGGGGAATGCTGCATAAGGCGTACCTGAAACTGCGAAAACCAGCCTACTACCAAAGTTTACTGTTGAGTGGAAAGCTGGATACTGCTTTAGCAAAGGTAGATGAGCAGGCTGCAGACCGATATGAGGTTTTGATCGAGCAGATGAGCCGGCAAGAGGGCATTTCGGAAAAATTGAAAGAAGAAAATCAGCTGGAATGGGTACGCCGCATGAAGAATCTTGAAAATCGTGCGGCAGAAATCGTAAAGGCAGAATTGATTTATACGCTCGAAGGACGGTGAAGTGCGCATGATTGGAACCTATTATCGACTTTCTCTTGCGGACGAGGATGTGGGGGCTGATAAGGCTGAAAGCAACAGCATTCAGGGCCAGCGCGGACTGGTAGAGGGGTACATCATGGCCCGCCCGGAACTGGCTGCAGAGCTGCGTCAGGAGTACGTGGATGATGGCTATTCCGGCACCTCTACGAGCCGTCCTGCGTTTCAGCGGCTGATTCAAGATGCGCAGGACGGAAAGCTGAAAACGATTATCGTAAAGGACTTCTCCCGGTTTGCCCGTGACTATATCGAAGCAGGCGATTATATGGAGCGCATCTTCCCGCTGCTGGGTGTTCGATTCATCTCTGTCAACGATGGGTATGACAGTGGGATGCAGGCCGGGAACGATGTGCGAGGGCTGGAAGTGGCCATCAAGAACATCATCAACGCATCCTACAGCCGGGACCTTTCTGCCAAAATCGCAGCAGCAGACCATGTGATGCAGAAAAAAGGAATGTATCTCGGAGGATACCGCCCGTTTGGATTCCTGCCGGACCCAAATGACTGCCATAAGCTGATCCTTGACCCGGTAGCCAGCCAGTATGTGCGGTTGATCTTTGAACTGGCATTGCAGGGCAATAGAACGGGGACTATCGCAAAAATTCTGAATGAAAAGCAGATCCCGACTCCGGCAGCGTATCATGTGGTAGAAAACCATGTGTACAGCGAACAGAAAGCATGGGATTTGCAGCGCAGTCATTGGACAAGCGGAACGGTTTACCATGTCTTGAAGAACGAAAAGTACAAGGGAACCTACGTGGGCGCGAAATTTATTATGCCTGTTCCCTGTAAGCATCGGGTCCTGCGCGCTCCGCTGGAACAGCAGGTACGAATTGAGGACAGCCATGCTGCTATTGTGACCCCAGAAGAATTTGAACAGGCGCAAAAGGTCATTATGCTGCAGCATGGAAACCATCAGACCGGGAACTACACAAAACACCAGTATCCCTTGAAAGGCAAGGTCTACTGCGGCTACTGCCAGAAACTGATGAAATACCGTGTCCTCAAGAAGCTTGGCCCCTCGTTTAACTGCAGATTCTCAGCCACAGCGGTGGATAGTCCCTGCAAGCGAATCCCGATCTCTGAGGAACTGCTGGAAGAGATTGTCCGAAATGCACTGACAGCGCAGATAAAACAGGCGGAGCATGTACTGGAGATCCTGCACGAACGGGAACGCAAAGCGTTGATCTGCTTTTCCGCACTGGAACGGCAGGAAGAAAAGCTGAGTGCAGAAAAGGCAGAGATCGTAAAACAGCGCGTTGCACTGTATGAGCAGTATGCCGACGGAAATATAAGCAAGGAAGAATTCATCCGGCAGAGAGATGTCTACAGAGCACAGGAAGATGAAAGAATGGGGCAGATTCAACGACTTCGTACCGAGAAAAATCAAATTTTCCAGCCTGTGAAAAAGGATACGGATAATTTGCAAGCCGTGATGGATACTGTGGGAGAAGCTGGCGATGTGATGCACCTGTCGCAGAATGTGGTGGAAACCTTTATTGACCGCATTGAGGTTTTCAACAATGAACGTGTGAAAATTCATTTTACATTTGAGGACACATTGAACAGCTATGAGGAAAAGTGATTGCAGCGACTTCTTGAACTAAGGTATATAGCGAGTTTCAGCATTTAAAAACGGAGGCCCACATAAACCACAGACAGCACCCAGGAGAATTCGAGGGTGCGTCTGCAGCTTATGCGGGTCGTTTTATTTTGTGCTTTTTACTGCGAAATAATGTTAGACTCCAAGGCTGACAAGAATGGCCTTTAACTCCTTTGCCATGCGGATAATGACAGTCTGTTCAGTTTCATTACAGTCCAACAGCAAGCGATGAATTTCAGAGTTTGCAGAGGAAGATGAATATTCAAGACAGTCGAGCAAAAGCTCATCCGCGGAAACGGATAACGTGTTGGCAATTTTGACAAGAACAGAAAGGCTTGGAACCTTTGTGCCATTTTCGATTTGGACAATGTATTCACGACTGCAGTTGACTTTTGCGGCAAGAACTTCTTGCGTAAGATTCGATTTTGAACGGTAGAAGCTGATCCGTTTTCCTAGAGAAGTACGATTTACGGACATATAGTGATCTTCCTTTCAAATGCCCGCATAAGATACTTTAATTATTTGACTTATGGAGAAATGAATCAAGAGGAACCGAAGAGGCAATTTGCATAGAAGTCAGAATTCTTATTTTTCCCCTCTAGCGGAGATGGCTTCTGAGGCCAAAATGTGAACCAGCAGTTCACATTTTGAGCAACAAGTGAACTGCTGGTTCACAGAAAAAATCATCTGATAAGCGTATAATAAAAGCATGAAATCAAACTGCAAAATAAAGTGGGGAAAACGAAATGGAACGGCTGCTGACACTGTATAGCGAAGTTCAGTCAACGGATGTACGGTGGCTGTGGTATCCCTTTATTGCAATCGGAAAAATCACACTGCTGCAAGGTGATCCAGGTGATGGAAAATCCACCATGATGATGAATCTGATTGCGGAACTTTCAACAGGAGGAAAGACCCCGGACGGTTGTAAAATCGGTACACCGCAAAAAGTGATTTATCAGTGCTCCGAGGATGGCGTTTCAGACACGATTAAACCCAGGCTGGAACGCTGCGGAGCAGACTGCGGGAAGATCGCTTTCATCAATGAAGAAGTCTATAACGGCCTTACATTGGACGATGAGCGCATCCGTCAGGCAATCATTGAATTCCGGCCGCGCTTGGTCGTGATTGACCCGATTCAGGCTTATCTTGGCAGTGACTCCGATTTGCAGATCGCAGGCAGGGCACGGAAACTTATGCGCCGCCTTGGAATGTGGGCTGCTGGCTACGACTGCGCTATTGTTCTGATTGGACACCTCAACAAAAAAGAAGGCTCCAAAGGGTTGTACCGCAGCCTTGGCAGCATTGATGTTGTAGCAGCAGCACGAAGCGTCCTGCAGGTGGAGCGAGATACCGAGAATCCTGATATAAGAATTGTACATCAAATCAAAAACAGTCTTGCACCTACGGCAGAAGACATCCGCTTTTCCATTTCTGCCGACAAGGGCTTTCGATGGCTGGAATGCAAGCCACAGCTCTTTGAAAAACAACAGCCGGACACCGAACCTAAATTTGATACAGAGCAACAGAAAGCTGCCTACTGGATCAAGCATTTTCTTGAAAAAGGCGATATGAGTGCGAATGAAATTTATTGCCGTCTGGACAATGAGGGTGTCAGCAAACGAGTTGCGCGGATGGTAAAAACAGAAATGGGAATCTACTGCTATCAGAAAAAGCGGAAATGGTATTGGAGCGTTCAGCCGGAAGAAGGTGCTATGAATGGATCGCAAGTATAAGGTTGGCGGCTATGTGAAACTTGCAAAACTGTGGGAACGCTCTAAGGATGCAGCAGTAGCCTATCACAGTTCCTACTATGCTGAAAAGTTTAGGGATGATGCGGATAAAAGGCTGGTTGGTATCTATATTGACATCACAGGGAATAAGGAAATTTATAAACGCCCGGAAATGGTGCATCTGCTCAGAGATTGCAAAAAGGGTGCCGTCAATCTGATTTTTTCACAGACAAGGGCCTACCTTGCAGCGAATACCTGTGATTTCTGCTTTCTGCTGCAATATCTGTTTGATTTGCCGATGCGAGTGGACATTGTTACAGATGATGACGACCAGAGAATTGACACGATTCTTGATGTTGAGAATCAGCGTCAGAACCTGAAAGAATTGGCCGAAAAATATACATCAATCCGAAGGAAAGATTATCTTGAGTGGAGAATTCGACTGGAAGATGAAATGACAAAGGCTGAAGAAAAATGAACGTAGAACATATCCCAGCAGAAGATGTGGACATGCTGCCGTGTGGAGCAGACTGGCAGAGTAGGCATTTGGAGTCCGAAAAGAGAAAAGCTGAAATTCGGGACAGAATCCATAAGCAGGTAGAACAGGGCCAGAAAACGGCAAAAGACTACTTTCGTCCGGCGAAACCGACACCGTCGATTTACGACAGTGACCTGAAGCGTGTAGCGGTTTATGCCCGTGTCAGCACCTCCAGCGAAGAACAGATTTCTTCCATTGAAAACCAGACTCTATATTACACCAAAAAGATTGCAGAAACGGAAAACTGGAATTTGCAGGACATTTACAGCGATGAAGGAAAATCCGGCACATCGCTGCGGAAACGTGATGCGTTTAAACGCATGATGCGAGATGCCAAAGACCAGAAGATGGATTTGATTATCTGTGCCAGCATTTCACGTTTTGCTCGGAATTTTTCAGATTGCATGACGCAGATCGCGGCCCTGAAAACCATGCACCCGGCACATCCCATTGGCGTGTACTTTGAAACGGAAAACATCTACACGCTGAATCCAAGCAGTCAATACAGTCTTGACATTCAGGCTCTTTTGGCAGACTGGGAATCGGGCAACAAGAGCCGCCGGATGATCCTTTCGTATGACCAGCGTATTATGACAGGCCAGTACCCGGTGGCCGACCTGATGGGATATCGGCATACTAAGGATGGACGGTTGGTAATTGAGCCGGAAGAAGCAAAGACGGTGCGGTTTATTTTTCTGGCGTTTATCCAGGGCTATAACTACGATCAGATCGCGGCAGTGCTGACACAGAAAAAGCGCAGCACCCTGCGCGGTAGGCAGGAGTGGAACGGCATGATGGTGGCAAACATCATGAAAAATGAACGCCGCTGGGGTGATCTGGAAGCTAGGAAGAGCATTGTGGTAGATTACAAACTGGGCAAGGTCACGAAGAATAACGGCAATCGCTGCTCTGCCTATGTCCCGGAACATCACGAAGCGATTGTTTCCCCAGAAATCGCACGAGCTGCACATCTTGTGGCATCCAGCAGCAAAAAGTGCGGGGTGCAGGATATTGTGGTAATCCGGCAGGGAGCATTGAAAGGCTTTGTGGGCATCCATCCGAACTGGAGCGGCATCAATGCTGAAAGTATCCGCAGCCTTTGCCTGAGCACCTATCTGCCGGAAGAGGTGATGAAACTGAACGATATAGCAGAAATGAGGGCTGGGGCAACACTGGGAAAGGCACTTCAATCTGAATATATGACGGTTTCAGGTACTTGCTTTATCAACCAGAGTAGCCCGGTTATGACGATTTCTAAAAATGGAATCCGTTTCAGCAAGGCCTGCCATAGCCGGTTGGACGACTGCGAGTATGTGGAACTGCTCTATCATCCGATTCTGCAGGTCGTGATTTTGCGAAAGAGCAATCACGGCTTTTCAACAGCGATGCACTGGAGAGATGACAATGACGTTCATAGTGTTTTTTCAGCCAGAGCATTTTCTGGGCTTGTCTTTCAAACGTTGAACTGGAAAATGAATTACCGCTACCAGTGCCGTGGTATCTGCCGGGGTCAGGGAAATGCAAAATTTCTGATTTTTGAATTAGATGAGTCCCGGATTTTGACTGGGAAAAATCAGTATAAACAAGCCGAAAATTGTGCGATGAATCTGAAATGCCGGTTATATCGGAGTAAATGGGTTCAGAGCATTACAGTTAGTGATGTGATGGAATCTGGCCAAGTCGTAGAAAATCCCATGATTGGTGCAATTCCAAGCAGAAATGAAGTTCAACGTGAACTGGATGATCTTTTGATGTCGATGTAGGAGGAACTTATAGAATGGAAGAAAAAAGCAGGGCGCAGGAACTGAGCGTTCGGGAAATCTCCTTGATTCGTGAACTTGCACAGATACGGAAAGAACATAAAAGAGAACTGGAGTACGAAAAGTTCGATGGCTATGAACTTCCGCCACGCACCCAGTTTTCCATGCTGAATAAACCTGCAGTGAGCATAAAATATGGTGTTATGAAATTTAATATGGCGTGCATTCGGCTTTTTGAAGGAATCAAGTATGTTCTTCCGATTCTGCACCCAAATAAGAAGCGGCTTGCGTTGATTATGTGCCCGGAAGAGGACAGCGCGTCTGTTGAATGGGCACGACAGAAAGACGAAAACTGGGTGAATAAGGATATTACATCATTGGAATTTGTGGAAAATATCTTTGGGCTCATGAACTGGAATCGGGAATGCCGTTATAAAGTGCTTGGTAGGGTGGCTAATTCAGATCAGGGTCTTTGTATGTTGTTTGATTTAGAAGAAGCAATCATGTTCACCCCGAAGCCACAGGAGTATACAGACCCGATTACTGGTGAATTGAGGAAAAAGCAGATGAAATTCTTCCCGGATACTTATAAGAATTGCATCGGAAAATCTTATAATGACTACATTGCAAACCATCAGATGAACATGTTTGAGGATTTTATCGGGTATCAGGGTTCTGCAGTATTGGACGAGTCCGAACGGGAAGCCGACACTACTTCAGTACCGATGCCGCGAGGCGAAGAATTTGAAAATATACCGTTGCCAGATTTGCCGGAACAACCTGTGAATATGCAGCAAGCGAGTTATGAGCTTGACGAGAGAGGAATGCCGACATGAATTCGGGAAGAATTATGAACCTGCGAGTGACAATTCCGGCGGAAAGCCGGAGAATGAATGTTGGGAAAGATGTTATCCGTATTCTTGGAAGTCCGGCCTATATCTGCGTTTTGCAGAGGAAAGATCGGAAGTCTATTGCAATTACGCCGTGTGCTGCGGAGCATCCCATGTCCTTTAAGGTCCCGGACAGGCTGTTGACCGATGGGCAGTGCCGAATGATGATTAACGGCATACAGTTCATTCAGGTGTTGCTGGAAGCAAATGGTCTGGCAGCAGGAAAAGACCATCAGTTTAAAGGACGGTATGATGCCGAGAAAAATGCAGTTATCATTTCGCTTGAAAAAGATAAACAAAGTGCCCTCTCGCCTCAAAAGTGTACAACTTGACATCACGTCCACTTGGGCGTATAATACGTCCAAATGGACGTGATGAAGGGAGCCGATATTATGCGTGCCGGAATTTTAGATGGCTTTCAAACGATAATTCCAACAGCGGCAGCCGTCTTATTGAAAAAACGACAAATGTTAAGGCTGACGCAACAAGAGATTGCTGATCGCGCAAAAATAACCTTGCGTCAATATCAAAGGTTGGAATCTGGGGAAAGAAGTATTTTGACCTGTTCTTTTGGCTTGGCGTGTCGAGTAATTGAAGCTCTTGATATGGATGTTTCTAAATTCTATCATGGTGACTATTACCTTGAAGAACTGAAAACTATTGAAGGCAAATGATTGGTGGCAAGGAAAAATGCCAATTTAAGGGATGATATGACGTGGAGAAAAATGCTGTTATAATTTCACTCGAAAAGATGAAAGTGAATGTTAGTACAGACAAAGAAAAAGGAGCCTGCTGAATGAAGCAGACTCCGTGATAAGAAATTACACAGTGGGATTGACGGGAGAAACAGTAAGCGTTAATCCGAGGTGCTGGAAAATATTCAAGAGGGTTCCGAGATTAGGCGTTGTTTTGCAGGACTCGATTCTTGCAACAGAGGATTGCGGCAGACCGCACATGGCAGCAAGTTCGCGTTGGCTTAGACCAAGAGCATTCCGCTGCTCAACCATGGCAGTGACAATTGCAGCCACTTCCTCTGTTTCTTTGATGTCCTTTGCTGTTTCAGGGTCTACAGTACGAACGTATTCTTTGTAATCATTCCATGTTTTCATAATTTAGCAGTCTCCTTTCTGCGAAGATAGTCGTTGCGCTCTGCTTTTGCTTTCTCAATTTCGCGCTTAGGCGTTTTTTGAGATTTCTTTCGAAACTGATGAAGTAGTACATAAGTATCGTTTTGATAGAAAAAGTAGAATACACGATTGTTTCCAGGCCGAAGCTCCCAAATGCCATCGTCAAGATGCTTCGTAATCTCTGCATTCATGTGGGTTCCATTTTGCTGAAGTAGCTCAATGTAGAGGCTTGCCTGTTTGTGCTGTATCCGTGCATCTTTATTGGTAGGAGCCTTGAGGCGTAATGCTTCAAGAAAATCCCAGATAGGACACTTTCCATCTTCTGTTTCGTAAAATTCAATCCCATACATTAGAATATTGTCTCCAAAGTGGCAATGTGACTTTCTATTTATATGATAGCACAAATGCTATCACACGTCAAGAAGGAGAGAAAAGCTCAAATCGAAAAATAACAAGAGAAGCCTTTCTGAGTTTGAAACCGTATCGGTTTCGGCTCGGAAAGGCTTATTTTATTTTTTTTTTGCAAAAAATTTTGTTCCTTACTTGACAACCGCATAGGGTCAACCAAGAAAAACTACGATAACTAAAGGGTTTTGACGGCTTGACTCGTTCAACAAAAGTATTTATTTGCTGACAGGCTGCGGAGAAGCTGAAATCCAGAGGTTATAGGTGGGAGGTTTTGGTGCAGCTCTGTTTTGACCCACAAAATGAGCAGCAATTAAAAAATCAAGGAGAACGAATCGAGCCTACGGTGGATTGCCATTGAGTGATCCGCCGTGGGCTTGTTTGCGCAAAAAAGATTTGGGATGGGATAGAGGAGTGGAATCAAAGAAAGTTGTACAACACGTTTACTTAGTAGGTGCTAAGTCTATATATCGAATTGCGAAAAAAAGATGAGGGGTATTTGAGGGATGAGGAAGAATAAAATCAGAATACTGCATACGGATAATTTGCAAGCCGTGATGAATACGGTGGGAGAAGCTGGCGATGTGATGCACCTGTCACAGAATGTGGTGGAAACCTTTATTAACCGCATTGAGGTTTTCAACGATGAACGCGTGAAAATTCGTTTTACATTTGAAGATGTGCTGGCAGGCTATGCAGAATGAGCCGTAGCCAGAATCAATGTGGTAAGCGGAAATTTTCTTGTAAGAACACAAGATTCATGGTATCATAGAAGCAATGAAAAGTCTGTGCATGGCTACGCGAAAGGAGCAGCAGAGATGAAAGAAATGAATATTCCCGTTGGAGTTTCGGATTTTGAAGAAATTCGTAAAAATGGGTATTACTATATTGATAAATCGGGACTGATTGGAGAACTGATCAGTAGAACCGGAACGAAAGTGACGCTTATTACTCGTCCTCGACGATTCGGTAAGACATTGGGCATGAGTATGCTGGAAAGCTTCTTCGACATCCGCAAGGACAGCAGAAAACTGTTTGAAGGGCTGGAAATTACAAAAAATCAAGCGTTGTGCGATGAGTGGATGAACCAATATCCTACAATTTTTGTTTCGTTTCGGCAAGTAGATGGACTAAATTTCACCGGGGCATATGATATGCTCACAATGGTGATAGCAGATTTGTACAACAAACATCTTTATTTGCTTGATAGTGAAAATGCTACAGAGTTCCAAAAAACAGCGTTTGCGCATCTTGCACATGGCAGTGGCTCCATAAAAGAAGTTAAGAGCAGCCTTATGCTTTTGACAACGATGATGCAAAGTTATTATGAAAAGCCTGTAATTCTTCTTATAGACGAGTATGATGTACCCGTAGCAAAAGCGAACAACAACGGTTATTATGATGAAATGCTCGATGTCATGAAAGGACTTATGCAAGCACTGAAAGACAATCAAGCACTTCGTTTTGCAGTTGTTACAGGTTGCCTGAAGATTGCGAAAGAGAGTATCTTTACAGGAACCAACAATTTTGTATCGGATACTATCACCAATTCTCGTCTGAACGAGTATTTCGGATTTGTACAGAGCGAGGTTGACCAGCTGCTAAAGGATGCCGACCTGAAAGAGCAGGCCGAAAACATCAAGAAATGGTATGATGGATACCATTTCGGAGCCTTTGATGTTTACTGCCCGTGGGACGTAATGAATTACATGCTGGAATTGCAGCGCGATCCGAAAGCAAAGCCTATCAGCTACTGGAAAAATACCAGCGACAATGCTATCATCCGTTCCTTTATTGACTATGCGGGCAGTACGATCACAAATAAACTTGAAACCCTGATGGCTGGTGGCTGCATCATTCAGCGTGTGGATGAAAACCTGACCTATGATTATCTGCATTCCTCAGAAGACAATCTTTGGAGTACGCTGTACTTGACAGGGTACCTGACCAAAGCTCGTGAAGGCGATTATAAAGGCGAATCGCCGGATGGCATGGTTGCCCTTATGATTCCTAATGCAGAAATCAAAGAGATTTTTGAAACAACAGTCATCAAATGGTTCGATGACAGTACGAAGAAGTGGAATCGAAATGCTTTGTTCGATGCAGTCTGGAACGGTGATAGCGAGGGCATTACCAAGGAAATGAATGCTCTGCTCCGGCGCACCATAAGCTACCATGACTACCGGGAAGACTTCTATCATGCTTTCCTTGCGGGCATCTTCACAGGTGCCGGATATATGGTAGATTCCAATAAGGAGCATGGAGAAGGCCGAAGTGATGTGGTCGTTTACGATTCCATCAATGCCCGCGTTGCAATCTTTGAAGCAAAGTACACGAAGGTTTTGGAAAATCTGGAAAGTGAATGCGATATAGCCTTGCAGCAAATTGATGATCGGATGTATGCAAAGGAGTATGAGGATGATTACGATCAGATCCTTTGCTACGGCATTTCGTTCTTTAAAAAACGCTGCATGGTAAAGAAAAAGTGATTCACAGTAAATCTTAACTTGAATTCTGTATTATAACTTAAAATGAGTTAAAATACAGAAAAAGAATTATAAGAGAAGCTCGCATAAACCACAGACAGCACCCAAGATGATTCGAGGGTGCGTCTGCGGCTTATGCGGGCCTTTTTATTTTGTGATTTTAATACGGATGGATGTTAAATTCCAAGGCAGACAAGAGTGGCCTTTAACTCCTTCGCCGTGCGGATAATGATTTCCTGCTCAGTTTCGTTGCAGTCCAATAACAGACGATGCAATTCGGTGTTGGAAGTTGAAACGGAATAGTGAAGACTGTCTATGGAAGTAACACCGCCGCCTTGAAGAATGCCTATAGCAGCGCAGCATCGCGGTTGAGCAATTTGCAGGATACAATAAACCAGCAGCAACAAAACCTGCAGGATTATCAGCAGGCGCAGGAAATCGTGCAACGGTACGCAGGTGTGCTGGGAATTGCCGAAAATAACTTCCACCACGACTTCCGCGGATTCGGCTCACCGCTGAACCCGGATGTAATGCCGAACCTGATCCACTGTCTGGAAATGATTCTGGACGGCACGGCAGAGTACCGACAGATTCCGGATGCACTTTCCGACTGCGGCGCTACCAAGACGGTGGCCATGTATAAGGACGTGTTTGTTTCCTGTATTGGGCATGACATTGAAAAGGTGATTTAAGAGATACGTCAGAACCGGGCAACCCACGGGAATAACCGTGAGCTGCCCGGTTCTATTTTTGCTGTCGTTTTCGATTTACTGTCGGTATAGAAGTCGCAACTATTTTTGACAAAGAGTGAATCTACAACATCGGCACTACCGTTTTGAACGGCGGCATCTCGATGGTCATTTTCTTCTTCGTGAATAAAATCATCTTCCCCGAGGGACAGCAGAAGAAAGACTAAGCGCACTATAAAAATACCGGTCGCCCGGATAAGGCGGCCGGTATTTTGTTTGTGTGGGCGCTGTTTGCCGAGGTGGAAAAGTGCGCCCGCAAGTTTGGTGCCCAGCGGGTGGAGTTGATGGTGTGGAGCCACAACGCCATCGCGCAGAAAGCCTACGCTGCCTACGGCATGACGCTCCAGCGTAGTATTTATGAGATTACACTATAAAACAAAGCTGCCGCACAGATTCGTCTCTGTGCGGCAGTTTTCTTATCGCTATTTCTTTAAATTAAGCCTTTGTCGGCGCAATAGTGATAGATGCCATCCTCGTACACCGGGCCGCAGATCTCGTCGGCAAGGGCCTTCAACTCGGGCGAGCCATTCTCCATAGCTACGCCGGTGCCCACAGCCTGTAGCATTTCCCGATCGTTGTTGCCGTCGCCAAAGGCCAGGGCTTCGGCCTTGTCCAACCCGTAATAGGCCAGCATTTTTTCAATGCCGATGCCCTTGCCGCCGCCCGCGGGGATGACATCCACCGCGCGGTCCCACCAGGCGGCGATCTTCGCCCCCGGCGCACCGTCCAGCAGGGCAGGGTAGTCCTTCGGGCGGCAGCCCAGCATCAGCTGGTAAATGTCTTCCGCGCACACAGCGTCAAAGTCGTCCGCCACAGGCACGGGTTCGTTGGCAATGAAAAAGTAGTCGGTCAGGTCGGTGTCGGTGCCATTGGCCGCCAGGCGGTCCCTGGTAGAAACACAGACCGGCCGCCCCAGCGCCGCCGCGTTTTGGATAAAACGCACCACGTCCTTGTGGGGGATGGGGTTGCTGAAGATGACACCTTTCCTGTCATAGCACAGCGAGCCGTTGAAGGTCAGGTACGCATCAAACGCAACCCCGTCGATTTTGGGCAGCACCATGGGGGAGCGCCCGGTGGCGATGCAGATTTTGATGCCGCGGTCCTGCAAACGGTGCAGAGTCTCCAACATTTTTGGGGTGATTTTCTTCGCCTGCATATCGATCAGCGTACCGTCAATATCAAAGAAAACGATTTTCGTCTGCGGCATGGGGTACCTCTCCTTTAAACGATATACGATCAGTATACCACCGTGATGGCACAGTTTCTATCAATTTTCCGCCCAAAAGCAGCAGAATCCCGCCAAAATAGGCGGTCAGTGCATCCAGATGTTGTTTTCCAGGTCCTTCAGGCGGCTTTTGTAGTCGTTGATCAGGGTGTCCGTATTTTCCCCGTCCGGGAAGCTGACCAGGTAGCCGTCCCCGGCTTCGTGGAAACCCACGATCCCGGCCAGGCCTGCCATCTCGGCCACTTTCAGCAGGGTATGGTAGTCATACTCGGCCGCACTGATGTACAGATTCTTCAAAATCAAGACCTCACTTTTCCGGCGCAGAATGCTGCGCAATTATAGCTATTATACCAGCCCCGGCCGGATTTTGCAAAGCGGATTTTATCGGGGCAATTGGTCCGATCCGCCCCCCGCAGGGCGGGCGGAGGCGTTGTCCCCGGCCGCATGGAGGATGCCCCCTGGGTATTCCGCCCGCACAACAAAAAAGCAGGCGGCCCGTCTCATCCGGGCTGCTTGCTCAAATTTTACGTACTTACAACAGTTTATTTCCCAGTGCCTTGGTCGTTCTCTCGCGGGAGAGGCAGACAAGCTCCTGGTTATCCAGTGTGTAGCGCAGTACCAGCACGTTGGCCACAAACAGCACCGCCAGCTTCACCGGCATACTGCCGGAGTCCAGCGGGCTTTCCTTAGCGCCGCACAGCAGCACCACGTCCGCCAGCG
>ENA-OPWR01000110-OPWR01000110.1-human-gut-metagenome-genome-assembly--contig:-NODE-110-length-75077-cov-4.797459_pt1 | contig 75077 bp, 79 predicted proteins | sample MGYA00241507_ERZ502006 | MGnify/ENA primary metagenome ERZ502006 (study PRJEB25962, sample SAMEA2043041) | human gut metagenome | biome: human gut; feature: human-associated habitat; material: faeces...
TCCGCTCTGGCTTCTGTACACTGTTCGGTGTTTGCTTATGGCATCATACAGAAAATGAAATAATATGCAATGGTCAAGATGAACGGGCTATGCCCGCCATTGCATATCAATTCATCTTCTGTTTCATATGATGCTGCGCAAATCCCAATGAACAGTGTACAGAAGCCAGAGCGGAAAGGAGAGATAAATAAACGTCTATGCTCTGAAAAATAAAAGCGCACCCCCTGCAGAAACAGTACCAGAAGTCGTTTTGGGGGAAGAACAAAATATTTTATTTAAGGAGAAAAATTTATGGAACGAAAAGAATTTTTAATGGATAACATAACAGAGTTGTCCGAAAGAATTTGCGATTGCATATCCGATGGATATGATGACGAAGAATGGAGAGAAGATGCCGTAGATAAAATAACGGTTGCCCTGGAAAAATGCCATGATGAAGATATAATAATAGCGTTCATGAGATTATGTGAGCGTGTAGAAGAATTTATGGCATAAAAACGTAGGGCGACCGATCAGCAGGTGCTGAAAGAAACGATAATCCATATGCCGGTAAGATCCGGCATATGGAAATATGCATTATATTAAATAGGAAGAATTTTTTTATTTTATGAGATTAATTGACAAGGACACAATAATAGCATATAATATAAGTACGAAAAAACATACGATTTTTTGTACGGAAAAGAGGTGTTAAAAATGTTAGCAGTAAAGAGCATGGATGTAAGAGAAAACTTCAAGTCGTTATGCGATAAGGTTTTCAAAGGAGAAACATTGATTGTTTCAAGACCAAAGAATGAAAACATAGTAATGATGTCAGAATCTGAATACAATGAAATTATGAAAGCCAAAAGAAATGCTGAATACCTTGCTATGCTGGACAAATCCATGGCCGAAGCTGAAGCTGGTGGATTTATTACAAAAACAATAGATGAGTTAGGAGTATACGAATAATGAATGTAGTATTTACTCCGACTGCATGGCAGCAATACACGGACTGGCAAAAGGAAGAGAAAAAGATTGTAAAACGGATCAATGAGCTTATAAGGAGTATAGACCGCGATGGACTATTAAAGGGAATTGGTAAACCTGAAGCGTTAAAAAAAAGAAAAGCATGTAGTAGACGAATAACGGATGAACACAGACTTATATATAACTTTGATAGTAACCAAAATCTCATAATATATTCTTGTAAATTTCATTATGAAGATTGAGACTATGCAAACTCACCCCGTGTCAATGATTGACACGGGGAAAAAATAGAAAAAATAGTATTAAAATAAACCTTATAGAAAAAAGTACCAAAAGTTTTGCGTAAGACAATATTTTGAGTTATAATAAAAGTACCAATAAAAAGGGACGCTTATTTTGATACCTTTATTAAGAAAGTGAGAGGTGTTTTGATGGAAGAAATATACGGTTACTGTCGAGTCAGTACGCCGCAACAAAACATTGAGAGACAAAGAAGAAATATTTTGGAAAAATTTCCGAGCGCACATATTGTAGAGGAATATTATACTGGAACCAAAACTCTAGGTAGGAGCAAATGGAATAAACTATATGCTTTGGTTTGCCAAGAGGTAGAAGCTGGCAAAAAAGTAATATTGGTGTTTGACTCTGCGTCCCGAATGTCAAGAAATGCCGATGAGGGGTATGAGCTTTACGAACACTTATTTTATATGGGCGTGAAGCTTGTCTTTTTAAAAGAGCCACACATCAACACTGATGTATACAGAAACGCCACAAAAATCCAAGTGGAGATGACCGGAACCAATGCGGACATTTTGCTGAAAGCTGTTAATGAGTATCTTTTGGCGGTTGCCAAAGAGCAGATTCGATTGGTTTTTGAACAAGCAGAGAAAGAGGTTAAAGATTTACACCAAAGAACTTCTGAAGGAATGAAAACTGCAAAGTTGAATGGAAAGCAAATAGGAAGGGTTAAAGGAAGAAAATATGAAACCCAAAAATCTATTGCTGCAAAAAAGATTATCATGAAAAATAGCATAGCTTTTGGTGGGAGTAATACTGATCTGGAAGTGATGAAGATTGCAGACATCTCAAGAAACGCTTACTATAAGTATAAGAAGGAGCTTATGAAAGAGATATATGAACCTATTGAGGGAGATTTCACAGAAAGTGAGGATTTGTAGTATGGAAATTAAAAGCTATCAAGAACGTTTAAAAACATTTTGGGCGATTCCATGAGCAAAAGAATTGAGAGATGCGCGAGATGAATGGATTGAAAAAGAATATCTAGCGGCCATTTTTGCGTTGAAAGTCGAACATGAACGCGACTCAGCAAATTATGAAGTTGCCAGTTACGCGGGCAAAGCATATGAAGCTTTGTGCAATGGAGAACCGTGGGAAAAAGTGAAAGCTGCGTATGAGATAGACGAGGAAGAATTTGTTGAGCGTAAGCGCTTAATTCTTGGGTAACTATACACCTGCTGTTTTGCAGCTCATGCGCTGTACTTGAATGCGCCGTTTATCAATGCTTTGAAGGAATGCGGTATGGAAACCGTGATCCGGCTTAAAGATGAAAGAAGGCTTTTGTTTCAGGATGCGGAAAGTATGTTCCAGAGGGATGAGGGGAGAAAAAAGAGTTTTAACATAGGAAAAAAGAGGGTTGAAGTCTGGGATCTTTCCGGATTTGAGATAGCTGGCAGCCCGCATAAACTCCGTGTGGTCCGATATCGCGAAAAATGGGAAGAAAAAGGAAATGAAACCGAATGCTGGATGTGGCTTGTGACTACGCTGGAACATGCGGACTACCGAATCTTGTGGGAGATGATGAACCGCGGATGGGATATTGAAGAGAATGGATTTCATTAGTAAAAAACGTATTATCACGCGAAGCACTGTTATTGTCACACAGCGACAGAAGTTATATTTAACCTGATGATCATAGGTTTCAACATGAGAGAACTATATCTGTATCGACGAGTCCAAACGTTTGAAGGAAGCGGAATCAGCCGAAAGAGTGTAAGCCGAAAGTTCTGTGATGAACTGCTGATAGAAAAAGTAAAGGACATTTTGTATGAAAAAGGTGGATAGAATATGCTGTATAAAAGGAAAAAGAAATAGGTAAAACGGTTCCAAACAGAAAAGGGGGAATTTTGTGCATAATGGTTCTGTCTGTGAGAAAAAAGGAAAAGTGAATACAGAAAAGGGGCTACTTATAAATATGCGTTACTAAAAGCGAAATCCATGATATTACAGAAACTATTTGCGGTATACATTTAATTGTGATATAATTTTGTTAAGATATACATTATTGTGTACATAATTTTAAAAATGATGGAGGGTGATTATCATGGTATCGTAGTTATAAGCGTAGGTATTATAAGGAAAATAAAATGGAAATGGGGGAATAATTTATGAAACGTCGTTTATTAGAAATTCCTGTTGTTGCCATGCTGATTATGACTTTAACTGTTCCAGTATTTGCAGCATCAAAAACTTTGGGTGTTTCTGAGATAGATCAAAACAAGACATATTGGTGCTGGGCTTCTTGTTCAGAGATGATCGGCAAATATTATAACAGTGGAAGCAATCGTGACCAGTATGCTATTGTAAAAAAAATTAAGGGTAATACAGATAATCAAAAGGGTACTATTACAAATATTTGCGATGCGATAAAATATGCATCTGTAGATAGTGTAACTTTTACCAGTAAATCCACCGCACTTTCTTTTAATTCTTGTAAAACTGAAATTGATGATGGCGATCCATTTGTTGTCTGGTTACAAGGCCAGAATGGTTCAGTAAGTCATGTAGTCGTTGCTAGTGGTTATAAGACGGGTTCTACAAATTATTTGTATATTTTAGACCCTTCGCCCAATGTTGATGCACAATATTTTTCGTATACTGGGCTGGTAAATGGATCAACTGGAACACTGGGAACTCGTTGCTATGAAAAAACTGTTTTAAGAAAATAACCAATAGAAAGCTTAATATTGATTAGGAGGTAACGAATATGAAAAAAATAATCACTTGCTTATTAACGCTCTCTATGATGTTCATGTTTTCTGCAACAGCATTTGCATCCGATTTTTCGGGCAACGCCGAATCGGAATTAAGCAACATTTCAGACAAAATTGTAACCGCTGTTAATGATGTATACAGTGATAAAAACATATCCATTACAGCAGAGGACATAAATTATGACAGTGCTTTCAAAATATATGTCGATACAAATGTTTTTAAATTATCCACTAACGTAGCAGGTGAAATTGAAAATGCACTTGAAAACGGAAACTATATTTATCTGTTACCGATTGATACAGTTAATGGAACCGTGGTAGTTAATTTCCAAAAGGGGCTTCCTTTAAGTGAGAATGCAAAAGCTATTCTTTCTGAGGAAGAACAGCAAGAGGTATTAGATAATGCGGGGAAATGGGTCATTTCTAGCCTTGCATTATACAAAAATGGAAATTCAAACTATGATTATGAAAAAAAACTTTCAAGTATCATCGATGAAATTCCAGCAGATACAATATTGGTTGGCGGTTTACCAATATTCCAAGATGTTGTTGCCCTCATTCCTAATAGTGATGGTGTAATAGAAGAAATTGTTCCTGTTACTGCAACAGCTTATGATGAAAATTTAGTCACTTATGCAAGAAGTAATTCTGTAATTTATGATTACGAACAAGTAAAAGAAATTGCTAATGATTTACCAGAAGCAAATTCGGATATGGCTGGCGGAACAGATGTTAAAGATGTTGATCATTCTCAAGTAACCTATGCTCGGTTTATTTGGGGGATATTAGCTTTGTCAGTATTTGGTTGTGCATTTTTATTTTTCAAGAAGAGAAACAGATTCTAAAACAAATCTTATTTGATGGAGGGCATGTGATATGAAAAAATTATTTCCATTATTGATTGCTTTTACATTATTATTTTCATTTCCTTTACCAACGTTTGCGGCAGAATCAAATGACAGGCAACAAAATACATCATTTGAAATCTCCCTTGAAGAAGCGCTTGCATTAGCTGATCCAGCCGATATCACTGTACAAAATGGTATTACAACCATTCCAGTTAAGTTAGACATAAGCGAAGAAGTTTACACGGAAGTAGTAATTAAAGTAAACAATTTAACTCGTGCGCGCGCAAAAAGTTTTTCTATGGAGGGTTGGTTTCGCCTAACTTCAAGCAAAGAGATTGTATCCGTATATGGTTTAGATGGAACTTTTGAATATACTGGATCATCAGCAACAGCAACTGGTTCAAGTGGCTATCATAATCCAACAGCTTCTGGATGGAGCGGAACATATAATCTAAGCGATGAAGAAAGCGATGACGGAAGTGCCTCTATTATAGGAAACTATACGCTCAAAAAGAATGGTAAATATAATAATAGCGCAAGTTGTAAAGCAAAATGTAGTAAAAGCGGAAAAATCAGTTTTTCTGGAGATTATGATGAATCAACTATAATTTAATGTGGAGGTAAAGATAAATATGTATACAAAACTTAAACAACTTATCGCAGCAACTTTGTCCGTATTTTTGTTAGGAACTATGTCTCCTACAACTGCTTTTGCAGCAGACCATACTTCAATCAAACCAACACAAAACGATTCTATCCTGCTGAATACCAATAACTCAGAAGTTGGTATAGAGCTTTATAATTCTGAACCAGTCACAATTGCCAAGTATCAAACTGCTTCTGCATGGCAATCTGGACGCTTTTATTTGAAGTCTGATAATTCTACATTGGGTGAATTTAAGACCGTTGGCGAATTTACATATGATGGAACCATCTGTAATGTAACAAACTGTAAAAACAGTGTTTGGAATGTTGCTGATGGTTGGCAGGTTAAAAATAGCGCTTCTGAGAAACAGGTTTCTCCCACTTTTGCAAAAGCAGTTGGAGTATTTGAATTGTATAAAGAAGGCCTTTTGGGAAATAAGCTTTCTTCATCAGCCACAATTACAGTAAGTTGTAATCAAAATGGAAAAACAAACCGTGAATTTAATGGTGATGAAGCTACCGAGTAGTTTAATTATTTCTATCCCCCCTAATGCAGTTATGACCACCAACAATGAAATAGTTATTTTATTTGGTTATTGTTCTACAACATCTAATACGATGAATTAGATAACAAAAAACTGAAATCACATTGTCTACAGGCAACGGAAAAGCAGTAAACCCTAAAAAGGTTTGCTGCTTTTCTGCATTCGTTTTTAAAACTTTGGCAAATAGCACCGATGGCTTGCAAAACGTCAAACGTAAGCGCTTAAATTTCCGGTATATGTGGGATTAATAAAAGAATAGCCATAAGAAAAGGAAGCTGCCGTCTAGCAAAAATATTTGCTAATGCGGCAGTCCTTTTCTATAGTAGAGGTTTTTTGTGAGAGCTTTTTTTCGGTTGTTTAGTTTGAACTACCTTTTCCGGGGAAAAAAGTTTTTCTAATTTTGGATAGGGTGGTTTTGAAAATTGTGAAAGCCGATTCAAGTATTTTTCAGCATTCAAATAAGGAATTTCATTCATACAGTTTGATTCACCTGTATAAAGCACAAACCGACCGGTTACTTTTCCAAAATTTTCATCCACATATTGCGTGAAATGTTCGTTTCGTAAATGTTTTGTCTGCTCTTCTACGATTTGATTTGAATATTTTACTTCAAATAAATAGCTTTCATTCTTCTGTATATCAACTAAGATCATATCAGCTTCGACATGCTGATTATTTTCTTTGAGCGTTGTGCTTAATTGCGAAACATAATAACGCTTAGGATTATTTTGGGAAAACGATCTGTAAGTTTCTGCCAAAATGATATTTTCGAGAAGAATTCCCTTAACAAAACGATCAGCGCGGAAAAGAAAAGCATTGCGATCATCTATCCCGCAAGAATCCATCCACATACTATTATCTGCCAATGACTGCATTAAAGCAGTAGCATGGGCGTATAGCATACCAGGCTGCAGAAAAATTTCTAAATCCTGTACGCGCTCTCCTTTTTTGAGAGAGGTATAAGAAGGAATTTTAATGAATAGATCTAGTCCTTGAAGATAATCTTTTAATTCTGCTATATGTTGTTTGCTTAGAGAAGTATCCATTTCTTCCTGGTTTTTAATTCCTAAAATATCCTTTGTTCGCTGATTGGCTTCTTCCACATTAATTTTTGAAATATAGGAAGGTTCTCTAATATTATGAATGGTTGAATATAACGGAGCGCTTTTGAAATATTTGTTGACAGCCTGTACAGTTACAAAATAACTGAATTTATTAATCATTTTATTTAAGACCGATAGTAATTCGTCATGATCATATAATTCTGTTAAAGCAGCTCCATATCGTCGGGCGTCTTCGCTTTTTTCTAAAGAGTGCAAAATATTTCCGACGATCGCTGTATTTAAGTATTCGGAACTAGATTGAAGAGTTTTATAGGGTTCCTTAGTTAAAGTCCCTCCATATTCAATATAGTCATCAAGAGTCTTTCCGCCTAAAAGCCTGGAAAATTCTGCATACGGAACATGAGATGTATGAATCATTTGAATGCGGTCATACAAAATATCGGCTTCTGCAAGCATAATTCCCAGAGAATCAGTGCCTGCAATGATTACTTTGGCACCTTTGGCGGAAAAGTAATCAGAAAGTACATTTCCATATTTTTGAAAGTCCGTGACGGCCGTAATTTCATCAATGAAAAAATTTCGAGTACCTTTTGCATAGAGTGGCTCCATTACGCGGCGGACTTCCAGCATATCGCATCCGTTCAAACAGAGAAGGTATGCACTTTTTTGCTTTTCTTCTTCGGGGAGTTCTGCAATGCACTGTTCCATCATAACTGTTTTTCCGGTTCTACGTAGCCCATAGAGGGCACATATTTTTCCATGAGTAGGCAAGTTCATAAAATTTGTAAGCTGTTCGTAGCAATCTCGTTTTTGGTCATAGTGTTCAAAAACTTCACTGCCTGGGGTAACCATAATATATTGACTAGGCATATTACCATCTCCTAAAATATGAATTCAATTCGTTGAGACTCCACCTACTTTAACCGTGGGGAGTGTCAAAAATGTTTAATGACAGATGTTTTTTTCTTTTTATGAACTATGGGTGGTGGGCCTGGTTTTAGATTTACTGCTTCTACTCGCTTCCTTAAAAGAATTTCGACAATTTGATTGGATCTCTTTCTATCTAGGAGTCGCAATTCCTGTAGTTCTTTTTTTCGTTCAGGATTTAATTTATAAGATTTCACAAACTGTATAGATGCAATGGCTGCATCTGTAGCAAGAGATATTTGAGTGCCGATTTCCATGGAATTCATCGCTTTTACTGCAATATCGGCATCAATAAGATTACTCTCATATTGCTCCGCAACAGAAAAGAGCTTGTCATCAGCCGTTGGACCGATAAAATAATCTATGCCGGAAAGATTAAAAGGTGGCTGTTTAGGATATCCACTTCTGTTATGTACGACAAAATCAAGCCAGGTCTTATCTGGAAGAAGTTCGATGCCGGTTAATTCGTCTAAGTCCAATTCGTATACATTAATGATGCTTTCTTTTTTATTACAGGCCCATTTTTCAGCCATTTCTTGACTTTGTGTTACATAGAATCCGATTCCAAAATCGGCATCATATCTTCCATAAGATAGAGATGGATGAATTACTTCGGTGTTTGAACCGTGATATACATACAATTTGCTCATACGGCATAGTCCTCCTGTATTTTACTGATTGCCATTTTAATACTGAGTGTATGAAGTGTTGGGTATGCATTTACAATGGAAGCTATATCGTAGTGTTCAAGAAGATAGGATGGGGTAAGTTTAAAAGAAAAACACCAATATGTCATAAGGTAGCCGATCCAATGCAAAGCATCATCATTAATAGATGGGAGGTTGGTGTCATCACTGGAACCCACCTCCATTATAAAACATCGAGCAACATATGTTTTGGCCTGAGAACAATAGATAGAATTTCCGATAATAATCTCGTTGAAGATATCAGAGGCCATCCATTTAAGAAACATACAGAAACTACTTCCAGTGTACAATTTTTTTGCTTCTATAAGAATTTTTCCAACTTTATCACATAAATTTAATTCTATAAAGTCCATAAAAATCCCTCCTCCCTTGTATACTTATTATATCGTAGATTAATTGAAATTGAAATTTATTTCAAAATTATTTTTGAACATGATAAAGCTGTTCTATTTTGTGTTGTAACGATTGCATTTTTTCGAGATCTGGTTGAGATGCTAATGTCTTTAGATCTTCCAGTGTCCATTCTTCCGATGAAGCTGCAGCCAGTAAAAGTTTCGTCTGCTCTTCAGAATGATCAGGATCATAAATATAACTTTTGATAAGTTGATCACGTGCCTGATGTTCCTGTTCGGCCAATTTTTCAGTTTTACTTTTTCGAAAAAAAGAAAACCAGCTATGGCGTTTACTTTGCAAATCAATATGAGAATCTGGATTTTCTTGCACGGGAGTAGGATCTGAATCGGATGCTCCATCCGGTTCAGATCCTACCGACTCAGCAGATGACATAAAAACTTCAATTTGTTTTGGATTTTGCAGATCTTCAATTCTGCTTTGAAGCAAGCGGATCTGTTCTAAATAAGCGGATTCTTTCGTATGAAAACTTTCTACAACATCATCGAGCCGCTGCTGAAACTGTACGACTTCTTTTTGGGAATCATGAAGCTGCACAGTAAGTACTTCTTTTTCTGCCAATAAATCAGCACGCTGATCTTGAGATAATAATTGTTGCTGCAGTTGAGAATTTATTTGCTGCATCAGTTCATATTGTAATTTGATGAAGTTCCCGTTTTGCTCCATTGATTCCAAAATTAAGGATTCGTTTTTGCTTTCTGCATGTTCTGAATAATATTTTTTTCTAATTTCTTGAAAGTCTCCAATAGATTCCTCTTTAATTGCACCTTCCAATGTCAGCCGAAGTTCTTCCGGATCGGCATCGAAAAAACTTATCATACGGAGCTGCCAAGCCGGAGCTTCATCCTCTATATAAGGAAGCATGTTATCAATCAAATTTTGCGGGAACCCTAAATTTAGAATCAAATTTAATTTTGCACTTTTTAATTTATCCTGTATATATGGGGATAATATGTTTGTTCTTTCTGTTTGCGTATACTTGTGGAACTTCAATAAACACACCACCTTCCTATTATTTTTGTAAACGTTTTAATTTTGCTAATCGCCTAGAAGAGCTTTGCATATTCTTTAACGTTTGAGATAGCTGCGCTTCCTGCTGATCAGTTTGCGATTGCCGCCGTAGAAGATCCTGAATAGGATAAGTTTCTTCGATTTCGTCAAGCCGGTTTTCTAATTTTCCCTCAGATGCTGCGGCAAAGTTTCCGCTCGAAAGAGCTTTTTGAATAGTTATATATTCATCAAGAATTTTTTTCGTTTCGGAATCTTCTTGATTGGATCGCAATGCTTGCAACTGTTTTCGAGTAGATGATTTGAGCTGATCCATTTCGTGCAAACGTTTTGAGAGATCATCTGCAGTTTTAATTTTATTATCTTGTAAAGTTTGCAAATCGCGCAAACTACGATCAATCTCCCTTGAAAGTTGCCAGGAAGAAGATCCTCCGCCGGTAACTTTACGCTCGGAGCCTTTCAATTTCCAGTAATTAATCATATAACGTTTTTGATGCTGCGTAAGATGCACGCCGCTGCGTTCTGTACGGATTCCGGAACCAATTGAAAATTCAAAATCCCGGATATTGGGGGTAGCTCGTTTTAAGTTGATTGGAATTTCAGTTTGATTTAAAATAATCCTTTGCTTTATACTCGTTACCGAATAAGCACTTCCTAAAACATAATTTCGTCGAAACCGGCCAGCTTGATTGTCATAACTTCTAAAAGATAGATATTCAGAATTCCATTTTTTTGAAAATCCTTTTTTTATTTGATAGTTTTTTTCCATGATGGAAAGAAACTCATTATAGGAGTGTGATTTTGCGATGGCAGCGTCGATCGTCTCACGAAGATGTTGACTTCCAGTTGGGTCTTTTTTTTCTCTCCATGCGCCGTAATCTACCCCCTTTCGTTTGCTCCGGTCGTATTCTAATTTTGACAATCCGTATTTTTGGCATATGGAATCTGTGATTGGCTGTATTTTACTCTCCCACTGTCCATCGCTATAGTGATATTTATGACCGTCAACCATAGATACAGAGTTAAAAACAATGTGAGCGTGGATATGTTTATGATCTGTGTGAACGGAAAAAACATATTCATATTGTCCCTTGAGATACTTTTCACAGAAATCTTGAGCAACATTAAAACAGGTAAGCGCATCCGTTTCACCAGGCGAGAAGCTGATTACAAAATGATAACATTGTCGGCCGTCTACTTTATGAAATTCTCGCTTAGTGGTCATCATGCGATCGTAAACGTTTTGGGTTGTTGAACCAGCGTTTCCACCAATCCACCTATCTTCTGTTTTTTCTGGATTGAGAATGTAGTCAATACATGCATACAATCCGGCATTAGGATTTCCGGAGGAACGTTCTTTTACGTGACTTAATTTTGTGATAGCCATTTTGAAACCTCCGCTTCTGTTTTTTGAAAATCTGCTTGTAGACTTTGCAAGAGGATGAGACATTCAGATATTTTCTGAATCATTTCTAAGGGATATCCAGACACTTCCGTGTTTTTTTGAATTTGCAAAAGTCTACTGTCGATGTTAATGAGCTGCTGATCAATCTGACGAAAATTTATTTTCAAAAAATGATAATTGGAAATAGTGGAGTCGTGTAAAATCCCACACAAGTATTTTGAAAAATTAACTTTTTCCGGATCTGAGCTTTTGGACTTTGCTCTTTCCATAAGAATTTTATAATCATTCTCTGATATTCGGATACCAACCATTCTTGATAACCTTTCAGAGTCAATAGGCTTCTTTCGTTTACGCCCCATAAATTTTTCTCCTTGTTCTATTTAAAAAAAATACATTTCTGGAACACGCCAGATACGTAAATTTACTCATGTATATAATATGTACATGAGTCCTTTGAGCTTTAGAAAAAGTGAAATTTGAGAAAAAGGCTAAAATTTCTTGATTTTCTGAAACCCCGCATAAACACTGGATTTGAGGCCTATGTACATATTATGTACATACAAGGTATAATACTTATTATTAATTAGCAAGATACGCATTTTGTTAACAAAATGCACCTTGTTAGGGAGGCCCCTAAGACCCCTATAGCTCGATTTTATATCGAGCAAGTTAGCATAATTGTAATTTTTTTCAGCCAGGTAAATCGATATTATTGATAGAGTCATAATTACTATATACATCTTCCTCCGGATCAGAATTTGATTCTGTATCTGATTCAACGTTTAAGACACCAATAAGTCCTTCCATAACTGCTTCGGTAACGACACGTCTTAATGTTTCTTCTGACGTTGTGAATGTATCATACATTTTTACTGCGGCAAAAATAAAATCTTTCCGAGTTGTAAAACCGTATGCATTGAAATTTTCAATTTTGGAAATTACATCTGGATCATTGGTGCGGATATGATAAGATTTTTCTTCCATTTTTCAATCCCTTATTTAGAAACTGGGACGTTCAAAAAGCAAACGTCCCAGAAAGTTTGAATGATTAAATATTACTCGGATCAGCATTGGAGTTCCAGGTGATGTTGGTTACGGGAGTCTGCGGTTCATCTTCTGGAGCATCTAAATCAGCATATTCATCCGACTCCTCCTCTTCTGCCTCTTTTGAAGATTCGGAAGATGGAGTAGTATCATCCAGTTCAACGGAGTAGGTTGCTTTCAGAAAAGCGCTCAGATCTTCGTAGTTTGGATTTTCTGATTTGAAGAAATCTTTTAAGTAATCAGATGTGGTCTGCATAATTTCTGTCTGATACAGTGTGGTCAATTTCTTTTCTTCAGTAACAAGCTTATTGAGCTTTTCACGGGTTTTGCGGATTTCTGTCTGAACCTTTTCTAACTTAATGGCTGTTGGTGTGTTTTTCTTTTTTTCCATTTTTCTTTTCCTCACTTTTTAATTTTTATAATTTGCAAAAATCAGATTTTAGAATTTTGTCAAATCAAATTTTTGCTAAATTCATTTTTAGGATTTTGCAGATTTAACATTTTCTAAAAATCATGTTTGATAAATTCAGAAATATCAATCTGCTGATTTTTGTGATAGCGAATTTTGCAGCGATGCTGCAGCTTACTCATAAATGCAATTTCTTCTGCTGAGTAATTAGAATACAATGCTTTAATGATCTTAAAATGCTTTTCCCTGTTATACGGACGTAACGCCTGGAATCTTACTGCAGATTGAAAGCGTTTGGAAAATCTTATGGGAAGATCTAAAGTTCGCATTTTCAATAGTTTCATAGATGTTGATTCTATTAAAAAAATAAAAAGGTTAATTCCAAATGAGCAATCCGGGAAGTAAAGTTTACCGTCCGGGTAAATATCGTAATATGGTGTATAAGGAATATAGAACCAGTCCAAAGTTCCAAATCTAAAAGTAAGAATGATCTTTCCATAAAATTCCGTAAAGCGCATTTCAAATTTTTTTTCAAATTCCTGTAAGCATCTGGGAGTCGGATGCGCTTGAAAAATAAATAATGTAGCTCCAAATTCATCAAAATTCAAATAGATGGTATTCAAATTTCGATGGTATCTTTTATCTGGGGGTCAATGTTTTTTCCTTTTTGGAATTTGCATTTTGGACTTTTACTGATTTATAATGATTGATTAGTTGATCTTTGGGAATCCCTGTTATTTCAGAAACACGATTTTTCATTCTCTCAAAATCAGTATCTGTCAACCATTCTGGTTTTTCATTGGCGTCAAAAGAACTCAGACGCTCTTCCATTTCCGAAAGAAGTGATTCTATGCTGCCGCCCCAGATACTGCCAGAGCTTACATTTCCGTCATGGTTGATATAGTAATTGCAGTCTTCTTTCATGCGATCGAGTATCATGTAATCCATTTCGCGTGGATGACGAATGAACGGGTCAGAGCATTCGATAGGCTCAGTTATTTTGAGATTAGGCTCGCCACATATTTCGCCATAGGAAGTAAGGTATGCTCCGCTGTATAAATTCAGCCCATTTTTTCCATCATTTACGTCAAAATATAAATTTCCTTTCTCATCTTTGTAGCACGGCACATCCATGGTTCCACCAAATCCTATATAGGTTACATTCATTGTCGGAATCTCCTTTTATTAAATTTTATCTTCTCAAAGTTTTCTTTTTCTTTGGAATGGATTTGCGAGTTATTTGTTTCTGCAGTTTTGCTTCTGGGTTGGGTTCTATTTCCGGAGCAAGTAACTTCTGCGCAAGTTCCGGAAATTTCTGAATCATTTTTTGGTCTAACAATTTTACTTGAGACGAATATAAATCAAACATTTTTTTTATGCTTTTGTCTGGAGCAAAATTTTTTGGATCAGATTCAAGCCAGCTTTTGTAGTGGCCAACCAGATGACTTTTTCGTTCATCTGTAATTTCGAGTCCATAATGTTGTTGGAGCATTATGCTCATCACATCGGCTTCAAATTCTTTTTGATGTGATCCGATATTGAAAAATTCATCAAGAGTTCCATGTGCAAGGGCATGACCAACTTCGTGAGTTAAAGTGGAAAATGCAGCGGTGTCTTGTAGTGTGGATGCTATATGGATTTCCGATGTACCGGGACTATGGAAACCATATAATGCTGCCCCTTTAATTTCCTGATCTTGATCTTGAAGAAAAACTCGAACACCGAGAGTTTCTTCACAAAATTCTTTCAAAACTTCGGTACACTGCTTATGAAGTTCGGATGGGATTCCGCGATCGAGGAATTTTGGATAATGTTCAGGTGGAAAATTTGTTTGAGCAATATCGAAAGTATATCCAACTTTAAAGTGAATAATTTTTCGCCCTTCCAAATTTCCGGCATCGTAGGCAGCTTGTTGTTCTTTCGACGCTTTACTATATGGAATTTCGGTGTCAGCAATTTTCAAAAGCGTGATTGGTGTGGGAACGTATACTTCCATACCATGCTCTCCTCTTTTTACAGAATAACCAAGCTCTTTCCAGCCTTGAAACGATTTGCAAAGAATGGCTCCTGACTGTTGCTGCTGAATCAACATAGTATTCCTGGGAGAATAAGAATAAGAAAATTTACTCGCAAATTGAAGAAAGTCGCTGATCTGCGCAGGATCTTCATTCCACTGATTAATAATATCTCGGATTTGATGATCTAAAGTTTCCAGCTTTTCAGAGCGATTATTTTTTTCTTCCGCCATGATGAGATCTCCTTTCTGTTAAAATATTACTGAGCAAATGGCTGTGTGTGTGAACAGTACATTTTGATTTTTTTTGATGGCTTTGCAATAATATTTCCAATATTGCATTTCTGTAAATGATCCACGATGATAGAGAATACAGAGCTTTTCTTCTTCAGTAAGATCAATGTGATTCATGAGCAAAATTAAACTTTTATCTCCATAACCTGGCGGGTAAATGGGACTTTCGTTTCGCAAAAGACCTAATTGCTCCTGGGAGTCGCCAAATGGTACGCAGTAATAATCATCCAAAATCCAAATAGCGTGAAGGAGTCCGATAAGCAAGGGACTCTCTTCTCTTTTCCACGTAAGGCTCATATGAGTTGTAAGATTTTGGAGTGTACGTGCCACTTCCAAGGAGTAAAAAAAGAGACCACCTTCTGTAGGATCATAATTCATAGTCGGATAGATATTTGGTAATGGCATACAGCAAAAATCTTTTTGATTCAAAAAGTTGAATAACGATGGCCAATTTTTTAACTGATCACATAAAAAATCTTTTCTTTTTTTTGTAGACCATTCGTTTGCAGAATAAATATCGAACATGTTAAGCTCCTTTTTTGTGTTGCTGTTGAACATAGAATTGTAACATAAGGCGTAGCTTTTCCGGAGGCAATTTTAGGCAGTCTTTAATTTTTTTCTCGCTCACATGACTATTCATTGCTTCTGTGATTTCAGCAATTTCTTCATCTGAGAAATCCATAATATACCGACGGATCACATCTTCCAAACTACCAGAGATGTCCCAACTTTGCCGAATTTCATAAACAGATGGCTCAGTTTCATCTTCTGGTGTAGCTTCATAAGATTGCTTATGTGCAGCTTTTTCCTGAGCAGCTTTCTGCAGTTTTTCATCGGTGCTTTGTGACTCAAACGTCTTGATTTGCTCTAAAAGGAATAAATTTCCTTCTGGACGCTCTAAGATCGGATCGTCCAAATTCAAAGCACAAAACTCGTCTTCACTCAATCTGAATAACATGTCATCAGAATCACCCTTCTGGATGTCCGCTTGAATTTTTTTCTGCAAATTCTGATCAGGAAAATAAAATTTTTCAGTATGATTGACTGTAAGTAATTTTCCATGCTCATCCCGGATAACTTCAACTGGATGTTTATAAGGGCCGTATTCTTTTGACTTAATATAGGAGGGATCATGAAATGGTTTATATTTTTTGTCGATGATTGGTTTGCTGGAAAATGGGAAGATAATACAACTGTCTTTATCCATTTGTGCGACTTCATTGGCTTCCATAAGCGCACGCTGCATTCGATCAAAGCTGGTGCTGTTACTGCCATTTTGACCGTAAGATACGCTTCCTGAAGTCTTTTCGATTGTGGCGTTTCCAAGCATCTTGCTGATAGTCTCTTGAGTGTCCAAAGCTCCGCGGCCAGATCCGAGAAATAAGAACACGGCGCATGAATCCATGAAAACCTTCCAACCATCGCCCTTGTACATGGTTTGCAACTGACTGATTGATTGCAAGAAGAGCATGACTGCGATATTTCGAGAACGTAATGTTGTAATTAAATTTTCGAAACGTTCCGGCCGGAGGCCGTTTGCAAACTCGTCCATCCAACATTCAACACGAATTGGAAGTCGCCCGTGATAATTCTGATCAGCTTCCCGGAGAAGCTCATCAAAGAGCTGCTGATAAAGCATATTACCCAAGAAGTTATAACTACTATCGTTTTCTTTCAGGACAAGAAATAACGCAACTTTGGTCTTTTCGTCTCTATGCCATCCAGTTCCGAGTTCCCAGAGGTTCATATCATCAGCTTCAAAAATACGCTGAATAGAGGAAGAATAGAAAAATTTAAATTTTCCATTTAGGATCAGAAGAATAGATGCTACGGTTTCGGGAGCACCCTCTTTGAGCTTTTTGTAATCTCTTACGGCCGGATGATCTGGATGCATATTTTCAAGCTGATCCATAAGAAGAGACAACTGGGTAGAATCGTCATCATCATCCGAGTCGGAGTTTATTTTGGAACTTTCTAACTGAGTAAGCCTGGTTACTTGATTCATGGTTTTGGTTTCATAGACAGATTCCCAATTGAGGTGAGCATTGTAAAAAAGTAATTTTTTATCTTCAACGGATAGTCCCCATACAAAGTAAAATAGGGACTGTAGATATAGTGCGCAGCCATCGTCCCAGAACGGATCTCCTTTTTGGGCATCTGGTGGTTCGACCGATTTAAAAATATTCATAATCAGCCGCGGAATATCGTCTTCTGATCGAATATAAACAAATGGATTATAACGATCAGATTGTTCCATGTTTTTGAGGTTTAGAACGCGGATTTGATACCCATTTTTCCGCATGTAATTGCCATATTTTTCAACCAATTCTCCTTTTGGATCCATGAAAAGGTACGATGATATACATTTCAAAATATTTGGCGCAATCACAAATAGAGATTTTCCGGTTCCAGGAGCACCAACAACGATCATGTTATTATTTGGAAATGATTTCGGGCCATCCAATGCCTGACTCACATGTTTCGACAGAATCCGGTTATTTTCAGGGTGCTCAAGGTCGGCCATTCGAGCGTTTGCATTTTCAAAACTGTCCCATTCTGCAGAACCATGTTCTATTTCAGAATGAGTATTTCTGTGCATCTCAAGATATTTAGCCAGAAAAAATACCCATCCCATTAACCCGACACCTAAAAGAGGCCAGGTGTATTTATTAAAACAGCGCCATGGATGCTTCATCCATGACGCTATCTGAAAATTGAGATCATTGCCAGGCTCTCCCAAAATTCCGGAAAAAACCAAACAAAATAATTCGATAATGATAAGGACAAATACCAATTTTCCAACAGGTATTTTTTTCTTTTTAATCATAGTTATTTTCCTTTCTGCTATTTGAAACGTAAGATATCGGAAAAATTATAATTTCATGGTCTTATCCTTTCTAGGAAGTGGTGGCTTTTTCCTCTTTTTTGAACTTTTTTGAGGTCCAGAATGATTAACAATACGATCAAATTGCTTTTGAGCATCTGGACGTACTTTGGCATAATAAGTTAGAAGTTCATCACCTGTTACCTTTTCTGTAGCTTTTAGACCATTTTCTGTGTCTGTTAGAACAGTATATTCTTTTTGTGGATCAATGGCAGCCAATATAGTTTTCCCTTCATGAAGCGTAGAAACAAAATCTAGCTGAACGTATTTCTGGGTTCCGGGGATACGAGCGATAACCTGAGTGTTTAATTGATCCGAATATAGAAATTGTGCCGGAAAAGTCACCGGTGTTTCAGCGGCCAAAACGTCTACTGGTAGTTCCTGTGATGGGGACTCTAACTGTGGAGTTTCTACGGTTGGAGAGTCAATATCACGAACAAGTCGTTTCGAACCTTCTGGCGTAAAAGAAACCGGCGCTGCATTCGATTCATCGTATGGTATATAATCAAGGCGTTGTACAATATCTCGACCAGCTTTTTCTGTATAGCGGGATAATTGCTTCCCAGATATATTACCTGTTGGGGTTCTTATGGTATTATTTTCGTCGGGATGATAAGAAGCATAATCTTTTTCGGGATCAAGAAAAATGATACATCCACGTCCGTTATCAATAGATAATGCTTCTTGAATCCGGACATATTCGTTATTTCCAACCTGTAAAGCTATTTCATCGCCCTGCTTTGCAACTATTTTTTCTGCAGGAACATATCTTTCGGTCAACCCTGGTCGAGCTTTGAGAGTTTCATACCGACTAAGTTCTTTTCCGACCAGGGCTTCTTCAAAAGAATCTGAGCTTCTGTCCTTTCCTGCTTTCCATTTTTCAGGATGCATCGTTTCTTTAAGATCTTCTGTGGCGGTATTAAAATAGTCATTTTCAGACATACGACCGGAATCATAGTATTGTCGATCTGTTAGATCTTCTTCCAGAGGTTCACCGGCAGAAGGAAATTCCTGCAGATAAGCTTCGATTGCTGAACTAAATTGTGGCAAAGATTGATTGGCTACTGCCAACTGAATATGATTATCACCATATTTCAGATCAGGAAGAACTGCATAATTGACTTTACGCTCATCAAGCATGTCCAGAAACTTTTCCAGTTGCTCATTATCTTCGGAGCTGTCACCAAGTGCCAGATTCTTAATCTTATAGTTCCCGGACGTAAGTGCTTTCAGTTCTTCAAAATCGAGCGGGCCACCAAGATCAAGTTCGCTGGTTACATAAGATTCATATAACGATTGCCATTTTGCAACGTCTTTTCCGCGTATAGCAATCTGACAGCAAGAATCCTGGATATCGAGATCTGGAAGTATACAATATGTTATTCCAACTTCTGTCATGGAATCCATAAGTTCATCTAAACGTTCGGGATCACGTGTTGGTAAGTTGGCAATAATATAATCTCCCTCACAGTCCTTCATGAACTGCGTAAAATCCTTGAAATCTGATTCGGAAATTCGCTGTTCCTTCCGTAATTTCATAATATATTGGATAAGTCGTAAGGGAGCTATCATACTTTTTCCAATAGTTTTTCCTGCGTACGTACTGGCTTTTACAGCTCCTTTTAAGATGATCATTTCTGTGTTGATCATAAGGGCCAGATCGCCGGTTCCACCGGCATCTTCCATTGCCATAAAAATCCTCCTTATAAATTAGTAAAAGTGAAAAATTGTTTTTTGGAATCTTTCTATATTTTTCGTTAAGGCGAGTCTTACTATATATTAATGGTAGTTGGACGTCCCTTTTTATTGTTATTTAGCTGCTTCCTAACCTTATTTTTCGGTGGCCGCATTTGATCCTGCAGTGTTTTTGCCTGCTTTTGTAAGTGATTAAGACCACGCTCCATAGCATAAATTTTTCTCTGCATAGAGGCGATTGCTCCATTTTCCATATCCCATGGTTTATAAGTTAACAATTCTTTCCCGCTTAAAGATCGACCGATATTTTTGACACCAAGAGCTACGTCATGGATAGCGTGCCTGGTATCATTCAGACGATAGAAAACATTATCAAGGGATTTTTCAGCACGCTGCATACAGTTTTGCAGCATTTCTAACGTTTCTGGAACGCGGATGCTTTCGGCCAGAGAGATCAGAGCGGATTTTTTGCTTGACATCATGTTGTCTCGTGTATTCATAACCTGATTAGCCAAGCGATTTTTGGTAGTCTGGACAAATCGTTCGCCACGATCCAACTCAGATTGAGTTTCACTAACACACACTGAGTCAGTAAAGAGTTTTTTGTCAATATCAGCAATTTGTGGTTTTATCCGCCGAAATTCTTCTTGCATGGAACGATAATGTTCCTGGACTTCATCCAAATGGGATGCAAAAAAATGCAACATATCAGCGGCTTGTGGCATCTCATTTTGTTGCAGCGCTTGAAACACTTCTTGAAAAGCTTCTTGATCAACCAGTGGTTGTGAAATATCAAGGAGATCTGCAGCTTTTTTCTGCAGATGCTCGGCTTCGGGACTTTCAACCGTAGGAGCATTAAGCCGGTGAGTTGAGTCCTGCACTTCTGCAGAATCTTGATTTCTTAAACGCTCAAACTCTTTTTGGGCGGTCGCTTTTACATTTCCGTAGGAATAAGAAAGAATATCTCCAAATCGAAAACCTGCCGGTTTCCATTCATCATTTTCTTTTACCCAAAGTGGATATTCTTTATCCGGGTCAATGGTTGCAAGAAAAGTTTTTCCATTATCAAGAGAGGAAAGAAACTCAAGTTCAACGTATTTCTTACTTGCAGGAATTTGACTAAGAATCTTTCCGTCATGTGGGGGAGATGCCAGTAATTTCTCGTTGATTGTAACAGGTACTTTGGATGGTTTTTCCACTGGCTCTGCAGGAGTTTTTACATTCTGTGCCGGTTGTGAGTCTGCAGGTATAGGGCTAATTGGATTTTCCAAGGGCTGTTCTGCGAGCTGAAAATGTTCTTTGGCTGGTAACGCGGGAAGAGATTCCCCCTTATTTAAGCATTCCTGAGCTTCTTCTACATAGGAAAGAAGCTCTTTAGCATATGGAGTTTCCCAAGATTCACGATTTGGGTTCAGCAAAATATTGTCAGCTTGTGAACGAATAACTAATAGATTTTGATGGTTCTGTAAATAAGGAACAAAATTATCAATAATCCAGTTCATTTGAACTTGATATTTTTTCATGGACTCAGGGGTTAATTTGCTAAAATCTTGTGGAGACATTTCTACCGGTCCGGCCAATGCAGCGGCTCTAATCTGTGCAGTAAGAGACTTATCATGCGTTCGATCAAAATTAACTTTACCATGATAAGATCCATGGTAAAAATTGTCTTGCACGAGCGTATAATCTATCTGATACGCTACATAACCTGATGTCTGCCCTTTAAACATGAGTTCTGTATCTGCCAGGGACATTTTGGCACCGGCCGGAATCTGTGGTACGGTACTTTGTAATATTGTAACTTGCGGCTCATCGAAAGAGATCATATTTGATTCAGAATACGCTTCCTGTGGCTGCACCTCTTTGGACTCCGGAGTTGTGGCATCTGCAGAATCCGCTGTATTTACTATTTCAGATTCAGAATATTTAATGGTACTTTTTTCTGTGAAGTCTTTTCTTGATGGACGTTTAGGAAGATTTTGACCAAAATTTAAACAGTTACGAGCCTCTTGCACGTAGGAAAGGAGTGCATTGGCATATGCTCTCATATCGCTTTTTTTATTGACACGCAAAACCCTTTTTGCTGCGCGTTCCAAAATAGAAAGATCTCGATGCTTTTTAAGATAATCGACCGAACTGGGGGCGAATGAAGCATCACCAACAATAGAATCAGCAAAAGTTCCCGTACCGCTTAGTTTTGATAAGTCAATAACAGCATTCTGGACTTTTTCTTTGCCGCGCAACAAAAATTGGATCTGATATTCTACGGAACCAGGATTACGACGAAGCAATAAACCATCGGCATCCAATAGAGAAAGTTTACTTCCGGCTGGCAAATCTGCTGTGTCGCTTTTGAGAATTGTAATCACGGGTTCTGAGAAGGATTTTTCTTTTTGAAGCAGAAAGGTTTCTCTACGCTGTCGCATTTCCACTAATGGAAGTTTAATTCCTGCTTTGATCTCTGATTCCAACATACCAGCTTGCATTTCCAAATTAATTTCTTTTAGTTCGGCGTTCGTAATTTGATGAATATACCGGTGAATAATATTTTCCAGACTGCCGGAAAGATCCCAATTTTTTTTTCGATCTTCATAAGTTTCTTCATGTTCCTGTGCCATATTTTTTTTACACCTCATTTCATAAATAAAGATAGGGATCAGATTTTGCTCATAGTTTTCCGCGGACGTTTTAATGGGCGTTTGGCCTGGGATACGTTTTGAACCGGGGCGTCCTTCGCAGCTTCATATTTATAATCAATCAGATTCAAATCTTGATTAAGGTTTTTTCGGGCTTCTTCGGCGCGTAATTCATAGTCTGCACCATTGGCAGGTTTACCTTCTGCGATAACATCTCGTTCGATTTCATCTAAGCGAGAATAATAGTAGTGGTAGCTTGCTGCGACTTCATCAGCGTCTTCTTTGCTATATCCATTTTGTAATGCAAGATCTCGTTGCTCCTGTACACGCGGATCTTCATAAGCAATGGACTCTGTAACATTTGATGAAAGTTCTTTTTCCTGATTTAATTTCTGAGATTTTAACAATGCTAAAGTTTTTTCGAGGTCCGCCGTCGTTTGTTTTGAAATTTCGATGATGTCTTCGTAATTTTGAATTAATTTATCAAGATCCATAGCAATTTTTCTCCTTTTTCAAATAAAAAAGACTGTGTATATAGTCTCAAAATGATCATAGACGTATTGATTTGGTTTTATGGGATTTGGATGGAGAATTATGTGGCTTTTTTTTCTCGCTTTCCTGTGACGTCACTTCCAAGTTTTTTGATTTAGAATCAGCCAGATTCTGGTCAAAATCTACTTTTCGTGGTTCTGCAGGTAAATCATATCCAACATTCAAACAATATCGACTTTCTTGAATATAATCTTCCATAGCATGTAAGTAATCTGCATTCGCTTCAATTGTAAGAACATCGGAATTATGTAACTGTTCCTGAATAATGGTTTCTTTGTTGGAAAGAGAAATATGAGATTCTAAATATGGCACCAAAAGAAACGATCCATTATTGCGGATTCTATCGGCTTTTGTGGGATCATGCACTGCATTTAGATCATAATAATATCGATTATAAACCTGCATATTCTCATCGTTTCTGATATGGTCAATTAGGGAACCTTCAAGATTACCAAGATTCTGCACTCCTTCATAAACCACCTGTTCTCCATTTAAAGAAAAATTTAATTGAAATTTGGTTTTATCATAAGAACGATCGCCATAAAGTTCATGTGTGAGTTGATCGACATCTTTAAATCGAGAATTTGCTTCATGTAACGGCATTTCACGTCCCGTATCAAACTCTGTACTTTTTGTTGACAAAATTTTTACAGTAGGTTCATGTGTGAGTGTATGATAGTTTCCTGCCGCAAGTTCAATAGAAAGATGTTCTTCATGACCACCTTCGTGATACATATGAAAAGCTTCTTTAGCTATAAGTGCCGAATATTTGGCAGGAATTTTGAAATCATTTTCTAAGACATGTTGCATAGAACTTGTAACATATTCCTTATGGGCCAAAAAAAGCTCATCTTTCGTTAATTCAAATTCTTTTCCGTTTCGTTCTACTTTCATAGGTAATCCTCCTTTAATGTAAAGCTTTGCAATTAGTATTTTGTAAGATCTTGTTTAAATGCCGAATTTCCTGTCGGTTCTCTTGAATTTGTTTCAAAAGCCAGGTTTGCTTCCAGCAATTTCCGGCAGGGCTTAAATCATAGTTGACGATCACATAACGATCATCATATTTGGAAAGCTTCTGTTCATCCTGGGGCAAGAAAATCCAATTTCCTTTGAGTGTCCCGACTCTGTATAAATAGTCATCAACAGCCAAAACGTATATACCGCTTCTTTTTTCATCACTAATTTGTTTCTGCATTATTCTCCATCTCTTTCATGGCAGATTCAGAGAGTGCTGCATCTCCCGCTTCCTGATCTGCAGATGATTCCTGGTCGGATGTATCGGTAGTAGTTTTTTTCGTTTCAAGGATTTCTGATGCGCTCATACCAGCAAACTCAAAACTAAAATCTCGCAAATTTTTGCTGTATGTGACAAGAACAACCGTATTATTGGCATCATTCAGAGTAAGATAGAACGTTTCCTTACTCTTCTTGTAGGTTCCATAAGCAAGATATTCGGCTTCAGTTGCATCCAGATTGTTCTCGACCAACCAACTGTGCAGACGACAAGGAAGAAACCAGCTCTGATTGCTACTTGTGTCATATGTATTGCCGCAGATTGCGGTTATAGAATGAGCAGTATCCTCTTTCACCGGCGTACATTTGTTTAACCATTCTTCTCTTTGGTCATCTGACATGGCCGCCCAGTTGCTCTGGTTAATGACCGGAATATAATCGTCATTGTCATAAGTGTAATCTTCACCCAGGACGCGATATTTTTCTTCCTCTGTTGCTTCACTAACAGCACTGGAAGAAGATTCTGTATTATTGGAAGATTCAGAAGTATTTTGTGTTTCTTTGCGTTGCTCTTCGTTTTCACCAAGGCTTACACTCTCCAAATAATCAAGAGTTTCCTGTAAGGTAGCTTCAATGGTTCGTTCTGTTTCTGCTTTCTGGATATTTTGGATATTCTGTTCTACGTAGGCACTTACTTTTTGTTGCTGGTTCTCTGACAGCGTTTTTACAGTGTTCTGAATCTGTTGGATTGCATCATTTTTCTTTTCTTCATAGTCGGACTGTTCAAGTGTGATGGACTGTCCAGTACCAGAATTTGGAGTTTTGCGATGCATAGCAACAACAACTCCGCAGGCAGTTGCTACAACCAAAACAGCAGCTATAGAGCCAAGAATGATCTTCTTACGTGATAATTTCCGATTTCTTCTCATGGTGATTCCTCCCAATGAAAAAAGACATGGCTATCATAAAAAGTCATGTCTTTTTTCAGATAATATAAAATTCAAATGATATTAAAGTCGCATCCTTTTTGGCATTTTTTACTTGTCTTTGGTTTAGATGCTTCTTTGGCGTTTGCTAATTTCTGGCGATTCTCTCTGGTTTTCGGGAAAATCAAATATATCTTTTTGCCCATCTGTACCAACTCCCTTCTGAGTGTGTTATGACTTTTGAAAAGTAAAATAATTTCCCGTGTCAATCATTGACACGGGAAACGATTCGGTCTATTTAACTTCGGACATCAATCAAAATTTCTACTGCTTTTTTATATGTTGAACGTTTACACTCTTCGTAACCAAAATGATCAAAGGAGAAATCGAGAGAATATCCTTCCATCTGCACCAGACGTTGCATAGCCAACAATTGCATCATGACTTGATCTCTGTCGTTCTCCTTAGTAAGCTGTAGTTCAGCACCTATTTGCATTCCGAGTTGCAGCAACGCTCCGGCTTTCACATGTAGAATATCTTTTTCTAGCTGTTCCATTTGAATATTTCCTTTCGAGTTATCATTTTATCGTACATCAAAAATAGATTATAGAAGTTTTGGCTTCTTCTTAACTGCTTTTTTATGGCTGTATTCGGCTGAAATAATAGCAAGATCGGCTTCTTTTGCATCATTTTTGCTTGCCGCATGATTCAGTGCGGAATCTTCTGTCTCATCAACTTCAAGGGCAAGTGTATCGGATTCTTTCTGATCCATATTTAGAAGTGCGTTAAGCTCCGCCAAGCGTTTCTGTTTTTGAGCAAGCTCTGCCTCTTGCGGAAATTCTTTGGTTACTTCTATTTTTGCGGTTTCAAGCTGAACATTTATATTTTCCAGTTTCGTATGCGCTTCTTGTAACTTTCCTGGCATGGCAGTAAGCAGATGATTGATACGTGTTATAGTTCCAAGGGGATCTGCACCAATTTCCATACGATGGCTTATGCAACCCTTTAAATTCAAAAGAAATCTATTATTGAATGAATCAAAGGTTAATTTCAATTTGAATCCAAGGTATTCACCGATATCGGCCGTAGAATTAATTCCATTAAGCCTTTTGCACATATCAATGATAGCAAGACCAGCATCTTTTTTTTCGGAATACATCTGTCCATTTACATTCATATAAAAATGTTGCTTGTTGGTAGCCAAATTTTTATTATATTGTTCTATATCCCGCTGAAATGCTTGAATGAATTCCTCAAGAAACTCAATTTGCTGTGGATAAATTCGTGTTATATTATCTTCCAACCGATATTTTTGACTCAGATGGTTTGCTTTCATTAATTTTAAACGAGATACCTGGATATCCAGATCCATTTTCTCTTTTATATGAGGGTTTCCGGTAGCAAGTGCCTTTACTTCTGCGTAAGAAAGTGCAGCTTCGTCTATGTCATCGCAGCTCCGCACCGGAGATTTACTCGTCATAATCTGACCGATAAATTTTTGTTTATTTTCAATAAGCTGCCAGGAATAACTATCAAACGTTCCTTCGGTAACATATCGAAAGATTTTTACTTTTTCATTTTGGTTTCCCTGACGTAAAATGCGTCCTTCCTGTTGTTCAATATCAGAAGGACGCCATGGGACATCAATATGGTGTAATGCAATTAATCGATCCTGAACATTGGTTCCGGCCCCCATTTTGGCTGTAGAGCCTAACAAAAAACGAACCTGTCCACTTCTGACTTTCGCAAAAAGCTCTACCTTTCGTAAATCAGTATTTGCGTCTTGAATAAATGCAATTTCACTTTCCGGGACACCTTTCTGGACAAGTTTATTTTTTATGTCTTCATAAACTGAGAATGACCCATCGCCTTTTGGAGTAGACAAATCACAGAAGATTAACTGTGTGGATCGCATTTCTTTTGTTTGCTCCCAAATATCGTATGCTTTCTTTACGCATATGGAAGTTTTCGAGTTGGGATTGTCTGGAAGCATATCATTTATAAGCCGCTGATCAAGGGCCAGCTTTCTTCCATCATTCGTGATCTTGAGCATATTATCTTCGTATGGCTCTACTCGCCGGTCACGAACAGCTTCTGCACGGTCTGCAAGAGATGCTACAATCTCCTTCTGGAAATCACTCGGTTTCAATACTACAGTTTCATATTCCACTTCTGGAACAGGTAATTTTAACATATCTGCAGTTTGAATATCTGCGCACTCTTTAAAAATGGAAATTAATTCAGGCAAATTAAAAAATTTGGAAAATCTCGTCTTAGCCCGATAGCCGGTTCCTTCCGGGGCCAATTCAACCACGGTCTGTGTTTCACCAAAAGAAGATGCCCATGAATCAAAGTGGCCAAGTCCAAGCTTCTGCAGGGTATCATATTGAAGATACCGCATGTTGGTATAAAGTTCCGTCATACTGTTGCTGATCGGCGTTCCAGTTGCAAATATAACACCCTTACTACCAGTGATTTCATCGAGATACTGGCATTTTGCAAACATGTCAGAAGATTTTTTTGCTTCCGATTGGGATATACCGGCAACATTTCTCATTTTTGTATACAGAAATAAATTCTTATAGTTATGACTTTCATCCACAAATAATCGGTCTATTCCTAGCTGTTCAAAAGTTACAACGTCATCCTTTCGGTTCGGATCATTGAGCTTATCGAGCCGCACCTGCAGGGTCTTTTTGGAACGTTCCATCTGCTTAACGCTGAAATATTCGCCGTTTGATTCCCGCGCCTGTTTAATTGCCATTTCAATATCGTTGATTTGCTTTTCAATGGTTGCTTTTTGACGCTCTTGAGATAATGGTATTTTCTCGAATTGGCTATGACCAATAATAACCGCATCATACTCCCCAGTGGCAATCCGGGAACAAAATTTCTTCCGCTTATCTGGTTCAAAATCCTTTTTGGTTGCAGCCAAAATATTCGCTCCAGGATAAAGCCGAAGGAAATCACTTGCCCATTGCTCTATCAAATGATTTGGAACCACAAATAATGATTTTTGACATAGACCGAGACGTTTACTTTCCATTGCAGCCGCGACCATTTCAAAAGTTTTTCCAGCACCAACACAATGTGCCAGCAACGTATTGTTTCCATAGAGCACATGAGCCACGGCGTTTTTCTGATAGGGCTTTAGTTGGATATCCGGTGTCATTCCTGGAAATTTCAAATGAGAACCATCATATTCTCTCGGCCGGATAGCATTGAAACGTTCATTGTACGTTGTAACAAGCTCCTGGCGGCGCTGCGGATCACGAAAAACCCAATCTCGAAAAGATTCCCGGATGGACTCCTGTTTTTGACCGCCAATCATAGTTTCTTTCTTATTCAAGACCCTTTTATCATCAATGGTATCATATACTCTTGTATCCTTTAAATTCAAAGCATCTTCCAGAAGCTTATAGGCATTTACCCGGTTGGTTCCATAGGTCATATTGACAAGCACATTCCCGAAATCAAGATTTTTACCTTTAATATTCCAGGTTCCAGTTACGTTGGAGTATTGAACGCCTATAATATCATTACTGAGTAAATTCTTCGGAGTCAAAAAGACATCTCTCAAAAAATCATTGATATATTTCGGGTCAATCCACGTAGCTCCAATACGAACCTCTATTTCGGAAGCATCCAATTCTTTAGGCTGAACCTGTGTAAGAGCCTTTACGTTTGGCGCATATTCCGGATGACTTTCTACAAGAGTTCTTACAATGGAAAGCTTTTCGCGCACATTTCCACTTAAATAATGATCTGCAGTTTCCCACAGATCATTTTCCGGATTTTTAAAAATAATTCCCGTAAGTTCATTTACCAATGTATCGGTATCTTTTCCAACCAGCTTTGACATAAACGGGAGGTCTATTTTTCCTTTTTCAGACAATGAAATCGTTAAAGCTTCACTGGATGTATCTACGCTCGTGACAACTTCTGCTTTTTTTATGGTGCGCTTCGCAAACATATCCGCTTTACCTTTAAAATTTCCGTTGTCATCAAATTTTTCCAACGAACAAAGCAGAAAATAACTGGAATCCTGGCTAAATGCCCGTTTGTTTGGCCCCGAGTTGATAAAACCATATTTCTGAGTAAAGGTATCATACATCTGATTAAGAATGGATTGCTTTGCTTTAATGGCCGCATCTGAACTTTCGTTAAGCTGCATATCTATCAGCTCTTGTGTGCAATTTCGAATTGCAATCATTCCTACAATACGTTCTGTTGCCTTTTCAGAGGCATCTACCATTTTCATCACAGAATTTTCACGATAATACACCTGCTGATCAAGAACTGCATAACTGAAATTTTTTACGGTTGGATCTGCCGGAATAATTTGTTCAGTCGGAAGATCATCCATCATATCTATCGTATCAATCTGCCCTGTAATATGATCTAATGCATTTTCCAACTGTTCTTCAAACGGAACCGTATTATCAGGAACACAAGCGCTTTCCATTCCATATGGTCCAGATATCATTTCCATCTTTCCCACAATCTGTTCCGGATGTTCCACAAAATAGGAATTCATAGTAATTCCATTCGGATCTTCTTGTAAATATACCCAATCAGGATCTTGATTTACCAAGCGATCACGTTTCTGAAAGAACAATATATCCGACGTTACTTCTGTTCCGGCGTTTGATCGAAACGCTGTGTTGGGAAGTCTGACGGCCCCCAGCAGATCCGCTCGTTGGGCTATATATCGTCTGACGTCTGGATTTGCCTTATCCATAGTTCCCTTGCTTGTAATATATGCGATTATGCCGCCGATCCGCACCTTGTCCAAAGTTTTAGCAAAGAAATAGTCATGGATCAAAAAATTATGTTTGTCATATGCCCGATCAAAAACCTTATACTGGCCAAATGGCACGTTTCCAATTGCAAGATCAAAAAAGTCATTTGGATAATCTGTTTTTTCAAATCCGTTGATCTGGATATCAGCTTGCGGATAGAGCTGCTTTGCAATACGGCCGGAGATGTCATCAAGCTCCACGCCATACAAGTTACTTTCGCGCATGGAGTCTGGCAGCATTCCAAAGAAATTTCCAATACCCATAGATGGTTCCAGGACGTTTCCTTTAACAAATCCCATTTTTCTCAACGAATGGTACATTTGCCGAATGATTACGGGACTTGTATAGTGTGAATTTAGGGTGCTTTCCCTGGCCATGCTGTATTCTTCCGATGACAGCAACTCTCGTAACACTTGATATTCTGTAGACCAATTGGATTTCCTTTCATCAAACGCATCTGAAAGGCCGCCCCATCCAACATATTGTGACAGAATTTCCTGCTCTTGTGGTGTAGCATATCGGTGTTCTATTTCAAGCTGTTTCAAAAGCGTAATGGCTTCTATATTTTTCCCGAACTTCTCTTTTGGCGTTCCAACCCCAAGAGCATCATCGGTAATATGGAAATTGGCAGCATTAGTCTTGTCAGACATTAACACATCTGATTCATTGCTTTCCGGCGTTTCAATCGTAATCTGTGAATCAGTGGGAAGCTGTTCTTCCTTATATGCCCGGTACTCTTCTTTTTCCTTTACGGAAAGATATTTATCTTCTGCAATCAATTCTCGCAGCCGTTTTTCTACAATATTCCATTTTAACAGCACTTTGGCATATGGATTGCCATAACTGCCTTTTTCAAGGCGGATACCCTTCGCGTCATGATCAGCCTGAGAATCGTCATTTCCCGGCAAAGCACTGGTTCTTCCTCCAATTCCGTATTCTTTTTTCAGAAACTCAATCGTATCTTTTTTGTCATGACCCTCTATAAAATAATCATAAATACGATATTTTCCTCCTGAAAAATCACTTCCTTCACATAAGGCATAATCAATTTCATCCTGTGTGATAAAATCTTCCTGCTTTACATTGAGAATATCCACAAGTGGGAATTTTAATGGTTCCTGATCCAGATCCCTAATTTCAGACAGCAAATGCTCCGGTCTTTTAACGTATTTCCACTGCAATACTTTTTCTCCGGATTTAAGTTGCAGATCAGCAGCCTTCAAAATGGATTGTAATTGTTCTCTTCCTGTATGATCAGAAAGAAGCTCTGTTAATTTTTTCGCGTTTTCCGGATAAGTTCCTAACCATTCCAATCCGATTTCTGGATAAGATTCGCTGATTCCATCACGCATAAAGAAATAGATTTGATCTGCAACGCGTGCTCTTTCTCCTTCTGTGACACGCGCAGCTTCGCTTGCGCTTATATAACTTCCATTTTCTACCATAGAGCGAATATATTTTTCGATATCTTTCCAACCCAAAGACAAAACCGGATTTTCCATTGCCTGCATACCATAAGCAGCTCTCATCCCCTGTTCATTAAACCATACAGACACTGGATTTCCATCAAATGAAAAGCCTTTACCCGTTTGTCCATATTCATTTTTCAGGAAGTTTATCATGTTATCTGCATCATAACCTGCAGTATACTTTGCGTAGATTCGCCTTCGGCTATTCCTTTTTCCACCCCCGCTTCTAAGAATCTCAGTAAGCGCATCTTGATGGAGCGAAAAATCAGTTGGCTGTATATATTTTGTTCCGGCTTCCGCTGCTACAACTGTTCCAAGTTGTTCCTCTACAGAAGGGAACAGGCTAAGTTGCGTAAAGGTTTCTTGTGGCGTTGAAGAAGTGCTATCTTCTACAGCGTGTAGATCAGTTCGCTCAACACGATCTCCTCTGCCCGATTCTTTATATTGTTCATTTGTTTCACCCAAGTCATCTGATCCTGTTCCTTGAGCTGTTCCGTTACTCCATCGTTCTTTGCCATCTGCTGGATCAAAATCTCCATCCGTTCTTCTGCCTGGTTCTGGATCATTAACAGATGTTCTTTCAATGTCCCCTTCAGGAGCATAGCTGAATAGATTCCGCTCTGATTCTCCTTGAGATAAGTTTCCCGCATCATTCCGTACTTCGTTACTGTCCCTTCTGGTTGAACGTTGGCCTTCAACGTCGGAATCATGTAATCGCCATTTTTCTCGTAATTCAGATTCATCATTGTTTCCCCTTTCTGCAGTCTGTTGGTTATTGGCTTCGCTTTCGCGCTTTAAAGTATTATACTCCGGATGGGAAGCATTTTCAATTTCTTTTTTCTGGAAACGAAGTTTTTCATATGCCCTTACAGTCTTACTGATTTCCAATAATACGGGTTTTGCAAGTTCATTTGCAGCATCGCCTAAAATAGAAAGTGTATCCATTGTATCAAATTCATGAATATAGGAAAATTCGAATTTGGAACTGTATTTCTGCACTTCTATTCCACAGGCAGATAAAATAGTAAATGAAACACTTTCGGATAGCGTATTTTTTAAGTGTAAGTCTAAACTTGTTTCATCCAGATCGGCCAATGGACTTCCGGCAATTGTATGCTGCAGACTTCCTACTAATTGATCTGCATGTTCCGCGGAGATACGTTCGACAATTTCCACTACTCTTTCTTCAAATGAGTTTTGTGGATCTGTAGCACCATAAATCTGTTCTAAGTGATTCAAAACACTTGCTTCATGTTCCGGATATAATTTCCACGTTTGAGGATAACGACCTGTTTGTTTTGCAGCATACACGTCTGCGACATCAAAAACATATTTTAATTTCTTTCCGCGATCCGCGTCATCTAAAAGTGCGATACCCTTAGCTCCTTTTTTGACCCAGCAATGCATACGTTCATTCCATATTTCAATTGAGGCACATGCGGTTGCGTCTGGCCGCTGAGCATAAATTAAAAGCTGTTCCCGGAAAGGATACTTATACAGCCTTGCGGCTGTAGTCAAATATTTTTTCCATTCTTCCTGGTTTTGTACAATCTCGAAAGCTGTATTTTCAGCAAGTTCTGATATGTAATCATACTTTTCCATAGACGTCCCTTTCTATTGTATTTTTCCATGATCCTTTAAGGTCTTTTGGAATTTATCGTAGTTTTCAGACAATGCATCTATCGTAATAAGTTTCCGATCATTTTTGTCATATAAAATAAATTCCTGTTTTTTCTCAATTGCCACCCTTTTTATAGTCATGTATACACTCCCATCTTGTTACACTATTGTGGTCTGCAGTATAGCTGCGGTGATAGATTGGATTGCGACAGCGCTTGTTTTACAACACCTCTCGATTCATTTGCCGCATGAACCATAACACCATCGCCAACGTAGATTGCCACATGAGAGATATTTCTATATCGTCCATTAACCTCATAAGAATAAAATATCAAATCGCCTGGCTGCAATTCGCTATAGCTTACTGTCATATTATGGCTGACAAGATACTGTGCCTGCTCTGCAGCGCATTTGCCGTTAAGATATGTTATTCCAGCTGCGGCATAGCTTCTGTATACCAGTGAGGAACAATCGTACCATCCCGGATCATCTCGCCTTGTTTGTGAATATCCACTTCCTACAGCGTTAAGAGCTGCCTGAACAGCCGCGTTTCCGGATGCACTGGTTTGATTAGATTTTTTCCATGACCAATCAATTCCACCAGCTCCATTTTCAGACGGGGCATAGATGTCCAAAGTTCCGGCAAGCTGCGCAAGACAATCCGCTTTTTCATAACTCCACCGTGAGATACTCGGTCGTCGAGCAATCATAGCATCATAAGCCCGCTCGATAATTTCCTTGTCGGTAGAACTCGCTGTTGTGCCATCGAAATATCGGGTAAGACTTTGAACATATTTTCCGTCGCGGTTTCCAAAGGATAACACACAGCCTTTTAAGGCATCCGATGCATTGTTGAAATCAAAGCCATAATGTTGCGTGAGTGAAGTAAGAAGAGGCTGCAGCGTCTGCGTATAAACATATTCACACTGCGCTGCTTCAAAGGCAACCTTATTTGCAGCACAGATTGAATGCCAAGCAGCATAAAAGCTGGTGTTGTCTTTAAGTTGTGTTGTCATCCCGATATATGGCTCGAAAGCAGCATACGTCAAAGAATCTTTTTCATGGCACCAACGGACGAATGGTCCTAACTCATAGCGATTATCAAACTGAAATTCCCCACAAGCATTTCCACCATCTCCTCCGGTCTGATCCGGGTTTCCGCCGGATTCATATTTTGCTGCGAGATAACAGGCTCCATCGTATTCAGACGATGCACTTTGATTCTGTGTTATAATAACAATGAACAGGAACGAAAAAAAAGCACCAAAGAAAAGCACCGGAAGTAACCCGAAAAAAAGTTGAATCAATGCTTTAGAAACTTGAAGGAAAGCTTTTGTTCCACCTTTTAAAAGTAGTTTCTGCTGTTCGCTAATTCGTTTCTGCTTCTCTTCTCGTTTATCGGTGTCCTGAAATACCTGGATTGAATTTTTTGTTTTCTGTCCTTTTTGTAACCATTTCACAGCAGTTACAATTTTTCCATGCTTTTCCGCTGCTTTCCTATTTTTTGCTTGTTTCTCAGAAGCGGCTTCCTGAGAAGCTTTCTTTTTGTCTTCTTGATTCTTAGAAGCTGTTTTTTTGTTAGGCTGTTTTTTCTTTTTTTCTTGCGGCTTAGATTTTTTCTTTTCGCTGGACGCCTCTTCGTCGATGCTCCAATCTTCTTCATAATTCCGCCTATGAAACGTCATTTTATTATCTTTATTTGGTAAGTCTGATTTACCTTCTGTTTTAACATCAGACTTCTTTCCAGCGACTGACGGCTTTTCTTGTATAGCACGGTTTATGTTGCTTTTTGGTTCAGAATTTAGATCAGCCTCTTGCAATTCAAGAACATCTGGAGTCTTTTTAGATGGATCGGACACTCCCTGCACAACGCTTGAGCTTTCCACGCCTCTTGTTATCGACGCATCAGATTGTGTGGATATTTTAGGTTCGTGTTTACCATGGTATAAAAATGTACGTAACCTTCGAAGCTGCATTAACTGTATTTTGTCAGAATCCCGTAATTCGTCCGGGCTTTTAATAATATCTGAATTTTTCTCCAAAAGGTTTGAATTTGAAGTAGATCTGGCTCTTAAATCAACTTTTGATGCAGAATGTTTTTTTGCATTTTCTCTATCAAAAAAAGCAGCTTGCGCAGATCTTCTACTTCTTTCTTTAGACTTCATTGAGAAATCTTTTTCACCTTTAAAAATATCAGATGCTTCACCAGATATTTCTTCTTGCATTGATTTTGCTCTTAAAACATTGAAAGAATCTTTTTTCCATGATTCAAGAATGCCATCAATTTCTGATGATGTTAATGGCATTACTGTATCTTGCTTACCTGTTGTATCAGATGATAAAATCTGTTCTTTTGAAGTTGCATTAGGACTCTTTATACCACCTGTTGAATCCGTTTTCTTTTTGCTGGCCGCTTGAAATTTTTTTGCCCTTGCAGCTTTTTTGAAGCGTTCCAGACTATCAGCATTTTCGGAAACTGATGCATCTTCCGGAATCTTCGTTTCAGATTTTGAAGCAATTACATTAGCACTCACTGAGATAGTGTTGCCAATAACGGCATTGGCATACTTTCGGGCGGATAAGGTAGGATTTTGTTTCTCTCCAAAAGCAAGGTCAGAATATACCGATGATCTCTCCGACTCTGGAAATAACTCTTCTTCAGAACGACGATGCATTGTTTGTTGATAGATATCATTCTGCCGCAAGATTTCTTGGCGCTGTTGCTCCGCCTGATCTTCTGCCGCACGTTGCTCCTGCTGTTCCCGTGATGGAAAATTTTCCTGGACTCCTGAATTTATATTAAAAGGCGTTCCCATTTGTAACGAATTGGATTCTTGATGCTCTAAATATACAGATGGTATTTGATTTGTTGCTTTTTGCTTCGCATATTTCTGTGCAAATAGACGAAGATTTTTCATCCGTTGTTCCTGTAAGGAAATCTGTTCTTCTGCAGTTTTGTGTTCTGGTATATATGCTGGCACTTGTTCCTCATGCATTAAGGAAACTTCCGGAGAAAAAATCTTTTCCTTTGGTGCTGAAACGCTCCAAACGGTAGCGTTTGATCCATTATCCTGTGCAAAATTGTCTTCTGTATTCCGATGATAAGATTCTTGCATGGAAAATGAATCTCTTTTCAAAATATCTGGCATTGCGGGTTCCGTATATTCCGAAAACAGCATTTCTGAAGTCTCAATTTGCCGAGAAACTTGAGAAATCGATGGTGATTCTCTCATTTCATTTTCATATATCCCCGCCAGTTCACCGGTTGTTTGAGGACGTTCTACATTTCCAGATGTGACTTGAACCTGCGCTTGATTCGCAAAGTTTTCCATTTCTTTCTGCAGAATATACCTTTGTGTAAATAAACGCAGATTATGTATATCTCGTTCGTGATAAGAGATTTTCGGCTCCGCTTGAGGTTGGTCAGTATAAACTAGCCCTAATTGATCTTCTAGTGGACTGGTTTCTTCAATGCGGCGATAAAATTCCGGGTGTTCCGGTTCTATATATTTTTCGTTTGTCCTTTCCTGCTGTAGACTTAACTTCGATGTTGAATCCAAGTCTGAAAACTCTGGACGTTCTTTCGGAAACAGTTCAGAATTATTTTCAATCTCCCTTTGTTGATAATTTTCTGAATCATGCCTAACAGGAGTATTATATGTAGTCGAACGTTTTTTAGTAGTTCGCGTTGCTGTATTCTGTTGTTTTAGATGCCGTACTATTTGCATTCGTTTTACATCTTGTTTCTCCATATGACACCGTTCCTTTTACTTCTCAGGTATATGATAACAGCCTTGTATTTTTTCAATATATCCTTTTCTACAAAGCGATTCTAAGATTACGTCAGCTTCTTTATGTGTCATATTGCACAATATTCCAGCCCCATAACAATCCAGCCATTCATCGCATTCATCCGCATCCCGAACCTTCTGAAACATCAAAGTTTCCTGCTCACTTAAAGTTTCTTCTACATCCCCATGCAAAAGCTCAACCTCTGCAGTTGTTTCGGGTGATGACACAACAGAATCCGTGTCAATGATTGACACGGATTCTGTCAGTGGAACCTTTTCTTCAGGATGATAAAATACATTTCTTTTTGCTGCCGCCGCTTCATGGAAGTTTGTACTGTAAAAATGATACAGTGGATTATCACGACTGATTGTTGAATCACACTGCAAAATATGACCACCCCACACGATCAAACACTGACCCGGGGTTGGATCGGATAATGCATCAAATTCCTTCTGCGAAAGGTCCATAATCTGGAGTAATTCATTTCGATCATCTCCTGCCTGATCCAAAAGCACCTTAAAATCAGAGTTTGAAACAATTTCCATGATCTTTCCGTTTGCGGTTGCTGCGGAAACATTCTGTAAGCATATAGTACAGATACCACCTAATTTTCGATACGTCAGATAGGCTTTTTCCAACTCATTACAGCTTTTCTCATGGCGGCATACATACTGCGCTTCGTCAACAATAAAATGCGTTGCGCGCTGCTGATCTACATTGTAGGAAAATCGTTGGGTTAGTACGTGCATGATCGTGATCATTAATGGTTCCCACATAAGCTCTGGGATATTTTTCATGCCGAATGCCACGAAACGACTACTAGTAGATAAGGTACTCTGCCCTTCCAGCGTCAAAAAGCTATGCTTTGTATATGCCTCCAATGATCCGTATAAATCTCTGGCTTCTGGCTCTCCTTGATCCTTAAAAATTGCTTCCAGTTCAGAAAGTATTGGCGATTTCGGCTTTTTAGCAGAGAAAACTTTTTGGTATAATTCTTCCACACATCGATAGATCAAAGATTTATGAATGCCATTTGGACGGATACCGGTCATAATACTGTATAGAAACGCTTCCATATACTGTAACTGTGAAAGAATAAATTCCTCTCGTCCGGATGCATTTTTCTTCAACAATGCATCCGGAATTTCCAATGGATTTAGACGCAAATCCGGATCGGACAAATCAAAATATTGCCCGTTAAAACGTTGCGTAATTCCCTTCATTTCATTCTGCGGATCAATCAAGAAGATATCATCTGTGCTATTGATCAGCGTCTGTCCGATTTCTGTGATCTTAAGTAACATAGATTTTCCAGAACCCGTGTGGCCAAAAATAACTCCATTGCTGTTTTTAAGGGTCTTTCTATCACCGATAATTGGATTTTTCGTCTTTTTATTGACTCCGTACCAAGTTCCGCCTGGCTGAATTAAATCCCATGAATAGAAAGGCTGGAATGCCAAATAAGAACTTGTTAAGACCGCTCTCATGTTATTGACACGCCGCGCACCAATGGGAAGTAATGTATTAAGTGCCTGAATCTGCTGATCATAGTACGAAACGATTTGAATAGAATGTTTCTTACAGATTCGTCTAACTTCTGCGGTATTGGCATCTAACTCAGCCTTATCTGCACCGCGGACTGCAATAAGAATCCCAACATAGAAACCATTTTCATCGTCTTCTTCTATCTGGTTCATATATTTCTTCAGATCAGCCTGTTTTTTCTTCTTGAGATACGATGGCTCGCTGTAGAAGTTACCCATGTTGGCATTGGCTTGAATTTCCTGACCAATCGCAGCTTCGTTGTAAAAATTGGAATTGCTGATCTTACCTCGCAGCACTTCACGCGGAATGCACGCTGTATCCAATGTAAGGCAAGTGTAAAATGGAAAATCTGTTAATTCAAAGATCAGACGCTCTTCATTCAAGCGAGTTGGTAACTCTGCTGCATACAGAATCCGCATACATTCTTCGTCGTATTCCATATAACTTTTATGATTATGAAGGGAATGTGGAACAATAGAATTTTTGAAATCTCTTCCGGCCTGTACCATTTCTTCAAATGGAAGGATAAAGCTCTCTTCACCGTCATCCGCAAAAAAATAGTTCCGAATGCATTGGAACCTTTGAACAGCATCAAGTGGAACCATTTCCGATCCCATTGCGTGAAAAATAGGAAGCGCCGTATGCTCAAACGTATCAAACCATCCTTCCGCTTCTTCGATGCTCTTGCATCGTGTGCTTACGGTTAAATAACGCTGTTTCCTTACGTTTTCTTGACCTCTGGAAAGGGAGCTTTGGATCATTTCGTTATTATAACGTGCAAGCTCTGGATAAGCACTTTTTTCTTCATCCTGCAGTAATGATCTTCGAAATTTGTTAACGTCTCGAGGTTCGCACTGAACCGTTATCTTAAAGTCCGTATCCATGGAATTCAAGAATTTGCGTAGCTGAAAACAGATACCATCCTTACGCTGCCGATCCTGATCAGCATAATTCAGATCAGAAAAACTATAAACACGGTCAAATTTTCTCTTTCTATTTCCTGATCCGTTATTCCGTTCTATCTCAAAAATCCCGTTTTCATGTATTGCTGAAATATCTAACATTTGCTGTACACTCGCCGGTGTCTGATAAACCGGTTGCGTACATTTTTTATACCGAACAAATTCTTCATTTGAAAAAAATCCCATTTGTTCCGTTCCATCCTTTCCAATCTTTTATGAAAATAGCCAGGATTAAATCCTGGCTACTATTTTTCGTCCTTTTTATTATTTAAATATTCTTTTCTTTCCTGATTGTATTCCTCACATTTCCATATCAGCTTCGCTGTAGCTTTGCGATATTTTCTTGCTCGGTAAAATTCTAAAGCTGAAAGGCCACTTTTTGATTTCCATACCTGGCTGTAAATAATAGCTGCAGCTATTGCAGTTCCAATCAAAAACGACACATATAAATTCCATTGCAACATGAAGTACAAAACAACGCTTACTCCACCGCAACAGAATACTGCTATCATTACAACACCAAGTTCTTTTGCAGTAAGTCCTTTCCATATGGCGTCTTTATACGAGCCAAAATCATCATTCATATTTACCATATTATCTGTTCTCCTGCTTTCCTCAAAAACCAAATGCTCTACGAATCATGGCATCAGCACTGGTTACTGAACCAGTTATAATGAATACACTCAAAATACACTGTAGACCTTGCCACCCTTGCATTCCCAAAACAGATCCCAATATATCATCCGACGGATTCGGAAATAGGCCTGCTGCATTAATTAATATAGTTCCTAATCGTAGCATTAGAATCATCCCGGCAAGTTCAAATATTGCGCATAAGAATGTCCGAACCCAACTAGATCCGGAATGACTAATTCCTTGCGGGCCAGCATAGGTCGAAAGTGCCAATGGTGCAACTGCGAGGTAAAAAAATATTTTCAAGAAAACTCGGTACACTGTCCACAAAACTATAATTGCACCACCAATGCAAATAATCAAAAAGAATAAACCAAATATATTACCCAAAATAGCTTTTTCAATTTTAAACTCCCAGTCATCTAAAGAATCTATTTTTAACTTTATGGAATCTGCACCTGCAGGAGCAACAATTCCAAGTAAATCCTGTTCAATTTCCACTATTTTTATTAATAAATTACTTAAGTTTAAAAATATTGCATCTACAATAACCAGCTTTATAAAAGACTGGATACTGCTTTCCAAAGTCATGCTATGTTTGATGTCTGACGTTTCTTTAAAAAAATTGATTAAGAAAAAAATATTTACCAAAGAAGCACCCAGAATCTGCATCAACTGAAAAATTCGATACGCTTCATTCCATAACGCCTGATCTGCCAGTTCTCTCGGATCGGTCTGTAGCATATCCCATGCATATCCAATTAAAATATTCCAGATCCAGCATCCCACCCTAAATAACGCTGTACCATTGTAAGCAGAAAATAAAGTATTGAAAATTTCTTTTATCGTATCCAACATATTTTTCTCATTCTCCAAAAAGAGAGGAGGGAATATTTCCCTCCTCATTCCAGTTTTTTATGCTTTTAAAGCAGTTGCAAGTGTTGGTGCAACTAACATGATTAATGCACCACCGATTGCTTTTAAGGATCTTGTCATAGCTCCACTTCCTTCCTGGCTCTGCATGGAGGTTCCGATCTCAAAAGCGTTCCATAACAAGATAACTCCACCTGCAGCCTGGCAAATAACGCCAATCAAGTCAAATAAACTCTGAAATTTGCCTGTGATTGCACTCGTGGCATCTGTCGCAAGTACCGGCTGACCGCTCATAAGCATCAGAATACCAAACATGGCTGCATAATTTGCATATTTCTTTACATTCTTTTTTAAGGATTCAACAAGTGTTTTTTTCATTTTGTACCTCTTTCCATAAAAAAAACCATGTCAAACCAACGACACGGTTTTTTGCATTTGTTAAATTTACCCGTGTCGAGAAAGCTCTATCTGGACTGCGGTTTAATCTTCATCATCATTGCGTTTGTGAAATCTTCCAATCAGAAACGCGATGATGCAACCGACCACTACAACGATCGGAATAATGTACTGTACAGGCATTTTATTTACCTCCGTTATTTGTTTTTGTCATTTTCCAAGTGTGGGAATTGTGGCGGAATCTCATTCAATTCCGGTCCGCATAATTCAACTTTTTCGATGATTTTTTGATAGTCAACTGTTGCCATAACATAATAATTTTTCTGATTCGCAGAATCATCGTTTCTGGATTCTGTATGTAAATGGCCTTGTATAAAAACTTCCGTTCCAGCTTTTATTTCTTCGTGAGCTGTGATTGCTCTTTCGCCAAATGCAACGCAATATATGTAATCTGCTGTGCGGCTTTTTGGCCGCGGTGCTGCCAAAATATACCGGCAGACTGGCATATACTGTCCGAATCGGTTTTTTTCATACTGGAACTTTGGATCACAAGTGCAGATTCCTTGAATTTTTAATATGTTCACGTCCTGTCCTCCTTAATCCAACACGGCGCTATTTTTCTCCGCATTATGATAAGGCAGACGCCGGTATCGTAAAATCTCCATCCGCAGAAGATCTGCTTTCAAAGTTTCTGCATCCATTCCAGCAAACAAAATATCCAATGTTGTTTCAAAATCGCGATATCGGCTTGCCTTACTGTAAGAAAGGGCTTCGGAAATCCGATTATAGATAGGACCAGATTCGTAAATATCCAATAGCTCTATGAGCGATTGCTGCAGTGTGTCTTTCCGGCGAAAATGCTCTATCATACGGCTCTGAAATTCCGCTACATCCGCCGGTTTTAACTCTTCCGGCTCCGTGTCAATCATTGACACGGGTGATGTTTCAACTTTCTCAGACTTTTCCGTGATTTCTGAATGAATTTCATTCTCCTCAACTGATCGTTCTGTGGTTTCCTGCGGCTTTAAATTCGATTTTTTTTCGTTGCCACGTAAAAATTTGCGCAGTTTCCTAGAATCTACACCGAGTTTCTTTTCAAGCGCTTCAGAATCTGTTTGTTTTTCCGGATCATTTAACCTATCTGCTTCTTTCTTTTGGTGACGTTCCTGTATCAAACTGATGATGGCGCTTGCGGCAAAACCAAACGCTGCGATCGCAAGCACGACTGTCATCAAATAGTAAGGATTCCCGAAAAACGTTTTTATGTTCTCCATATGATTCTCCTTTTCTACTCGATGAATTTTCTTGCTGCTTCTACCGCATTTTCGACCAGCGCTTCTGCAGACGTATCTGGCCGATACCATCCTGTTACAACAATAGCTTTCGCATAATCATCGTAGGAAAATTTATATTCTGGATATTGGGTATTCATGGTATAGATATTCTTTTTCAGTTCTCTTGTTTCCTGGCGCGGAACACTGATGTCAAAGCACGGAATCTGATCGAATCGGAAATGATATTTCTTGTCACTATACTCAGCATTGACAATAATGCCATCTGTGTTATGGCTGGTTGAAACATTCTCAAACTCCGGAAGTCTATGCAAATAGTTTTCAAGTTCTTCTGCACTAAGTTCTGCATGGACTGTTGACTTTTCTGTCTCTAAATTTTCGATTTCCTCTTCCAGTTCAACAACCTGCTTCTGAAGTGCTTTGTTTTTTCCATTCAGTTCGATTACCTTAACCTGTAGCTCACCATTGCGTTTCTTCAGCTCTTCATCCTCACCGTGATCTGCAGCTTTTTCATCTAACTTTTCCTGCATAGACTGTAACGCTGCGTCCCTTGATTCTAAATCTGATGTCAACTGAGTAATCCGACCAGTCAGGTTTTCCCGTTCCTGATCCCAGGATGTCTGCATGGCTGCATTCTGTTCCAGCAACCTGTTCAGTTCTTCGATCTGATTCTTATACTCTTCCTCTTTTTCCGAAGTTAACATCTGATCTGGGAACAACTTGAAATTTTCGCGCATTACATTGATGCTTTCACGTTCAGCCTTTAACTCACTGCTGAGATTCTGTGCCTGCAGCTTTTCAATCTGCAGTTCCTGCTGTCTTTTCATCAAGTCATTTTCCTGCGCGACCTTTTTTTCAAGCAGCTCATTGAGCTGTGCTTGTTCTTCTGCTTTCAAATCAGCTCGCGTTTTTTGTTCCCACGCTTTTAAATCAACTTCCTTGTTTTCAAGTTCATTCAATTTTGCTGTTAACGCATCCTGAACCTGATTTAATTCAGCTTCTCTTCCATTCAATGCATTGTTTTTTTCATCCAGCGCATTTTTTTTCTTTTCCAAGGAATCTGATAATGACTGTAACTGCGCAGCACGTTCATCAAAAAGTTTTTCACGACGTCGATACTGTTCTTCACGCTCTGCATAGAGCTGATTCATTTTTTCAGCAAGACTACTCTGTGTTGTTCTCTCTTCCATGACTACATATCCTTTCTACGGGTCTGAGACCCCATAATTTCCCCACTTGCAACTTGTTTTTTAATAAGAATTGCCAAGACACTTCCACTACCTATGAAAAAAATGGCAAAAAAATAGAAATGGGTAACATCCGCCGTATCAACCGGCTCGGCATGTATAACCATTTCTTTTGTTGGGGAATCAGCATTTCTGTCTGATTCTTTGTCTTCTAAAATCTCATTTGAATCCAACTCAGCTTCTTTTTTAGTAGAATCTGTGTTGGCACCATTTTGTGATGTGTGAATGTTTGAGTCTGTGTTAATCATTGACACCGATTCGTGCTTTTCAAAATCTTCCTCTTTTTCTGGAACTTCATTCTCTTTTGAAATATCCGTGGTAGAAATAGATGCAGACTTTTCATTCGTAGAATCCGTGCCCGTCATTGACACCGATAGTTTACTGTTTGAATCCGTGTCAATGATTGACACGGCCTTTTCCGCTCGTTTCCCGGCCCAGAGCGTAACCCCCATTCCGCAGAACAGCAGAAAGGCCAGGATCAACATAAGCCTGGTTTTTACCCGGGCTTTAAGTCGCTTCTTCTTCATGAGCTACCTCTTTCTGTGCAACCGCAACGGCGTGCACAACCAACCGGTAAGGGCTGGAACCATCTCCTACGCAGGTAGAAAGTGTGAATACTTTTTCGTTTCCGGCCGGAGCAATCCCGCAGTCATATTCTGCGTTCTCGACTGTTTCCGCAATCCATTGCTTCCATTCTTCACTGTTTTCCTGATACCCTAATGAAAATACGTCACTATCGTATCGCGTACTGTAAACACTATAGACCGCGCAGGTATAGGTAATTTCTGGTGTGTACATATAAACATAAGGATACGAATTCCGAAAATCCTTATCATGATATTGTTTCAGGCTTCCAAACATTTTTCCGGATGCCATATTATGGCCATATAAAATTATATGACTTTCCGAGAGATCGGTTCCCGCTGCTGCGAAAATAGCCCCCAGAATATTGTTTTCTCCAGTCACGCTATGGTACAGATAGTAATTATTATCTTCCCCTAAAGCAACCGGATAATCAATCGGTGTTCCCGGAACTGTTATCCATGCAAAAATTTCCGGATTAATCTGCTGCAGATTTGGAAAGTCTATACTCCGCTCTACATAAGGATTATTTTCTGATGCAGGTTCATCCGAATTGTCTATCCCATCTGTTTCTTCTGATGTTGTAGTATCCGGATTTCGCACATATCCGCTGATCAGATTTTGCTGATCCTGATCTGTTTGAATTTCTTGCAGAATTCTCGGTAGGTATAGGGACCCCAAAAGACACATTACTGCCAGCAGGAGACACCCTATTGCCTTGCGCATTTGCGTCACCTCTCTCCTGTGTTTATTTCAGCAGCTTGTTTTCCCGTGTCAATGATTGACACGGGATTGTGCTGCGTAAGTTCCTCCGTCTTTTCGGTTTTTGGCTTTTACTGCAGAGGAATGACGTTCTTAACAGAAGTCGTATGGCTTGTTGTACCCCAATCATATTTCTCATTCTCGAATGTGATCTTTGTACCGCTCGGCTTAGTTATTAAGTTTGCGTGTACAGAAAATGTTTCATCCGGTGAAAGATCTTTTGAAGGCTCTTTCAGCTTCGTAACCTTCACGTTATCAGTTCCGGTTACATTCTTAAGGAAATATCGCATAACCCTCTGCTCAGAAACGGTGTAGTCCTCTCCAACCGGGATTTTTTCCCAAGTAACCGAAAGTTCCACATATCCCTGGCTGTCAGTATGCGATGATACATAAGACTCTGTGAACACTACATAATCCTGGAACGTACGATCTTTTCCATTAATATCCTTTCCTTTGACGGTAAAGATAAAGGTTGGATTTCCGTGCGCCCAAGTGATATCGCTTGCTTTGATTCTTTTTACGATGGTTAAATCTGCATATCGCAGGTCTTCCATTGTAATTGTCTGCACATCCGCTTTACTTTCAAGTGTGAAAGTGATTGGATCAGCAATCTTATAATTCTTCGGAGCTTCATCCTCACGTAAAGTATATTTGCCCGGTTTCAGTTTTTCGATCCGGTGCGGTGTGCTTCCAGATGTCCAACTTTCCACCAACTTTCCATTGGCATCCAGCAGAGATAATTTTGCTCCGGAAATATTTTCACCAGTGCTGGAATCTACCTTCGCCAGATCAAGTTTGGTGTAATCATTTTCTACCGTGATCGTCAGGTTCTGCTGTCCATTGACTTTTCCGCCGGAAACGGTGAATGTCTTTTCTACGTTATCTAAAACGTAGCCATCCAGCGTAGCTGTCTCCTGATAATGCCAGGTTCCATATTTCACACCATCAATGGTGATTCGGCCGTTGGCATCCGTTTTCTTTGTTTCATCATAGCTCTTGTCATCATTCCAGATATGGAATGTAACGCCCTCCATGACAGCCCCGTCGCCTTTGCTGACTTTCTGCAGGACAATGGCATTTTTCAAGTTCTGTACCGCTACATTTACCGTTGTATGGCTGTCATCCAGCGTCACATTATGCTCCGTTGTGTCCAGAACATATCCGACCGGAGCTGTTGTCTCCTGTACAATGTAGTTTCCAAGTTCCAATTCTTTACTGGTGGCTGCACCATTGGCATCCGTTGTAACAGCATCAACAACCGTTCCGGCTGCCACCAACGTCGTTCCTCCAACGGATTTAATATCCGCGGCCGCTTTGATGTCGAATACGGCACCGGCAAGTTTTTTGTTATTTTCGCCGGTCTTTGTGATTGTAATCTGTCCGGTTTTTCGTGTGTTGGTTACATCTAGCGTTAAGGTTACAACACCTTCATCAGTTGCAGTAAATTCTTTCTCCCAGCCTCCTGTATAACCGGCAGGATTTTTTGTTTCCACAACCTTAAATTTTCCGTTTTCTGTATCCTCAGCGTGAAGACCAATTGCCTTGTAATTTTTCATTGAATCATCCCAAACTGTTTTGGTATATGATTCCCACTGTCCTCCCTTTAATTTATATACAGTAAATTCTGCACCTTTTAAGGTTTCTGCAGTTGTTGCATCCTTCTTTTCAATAACAAGGTCTACATTTTTGGTCTGGTGCATAACCATGTCAGCCGTGTAACCAAATTCTGATGTATTCCACGCGTGCCAATCCTTTGACTCTGTTTTACTTGAACCTTTCCAACCATTAAATATGGCATCACCACCAGTAAATGTAAAGTCTTTTGGATATGATTGCACTGTGGTAAGCCCCTTACCTGGACCATCCACATTTTGTATGGTTCCTCCATTATAAAAGACCATAGTCTGAGAATCGCCTTCATATGTGTAAGTAACCCATCCTTCCGGATTATCCGGAGATGTACCATCATCACTGTTGGAGCCTTTATGTGCGGACCAAATAGCTTCTGTTCTAGGATCGTATACCAGACGAGCATCAGCTTCTTTTGTAACATAAATACTGTCTACACCACTTTCAATATAAAAGCCCTGTGCATAATCAAGGTCGGTTAATGTAAAATGGCCTTTTACGTTTAATGGATTGCCGTCCGGATCATAATACGCAAACTTAACCTTAATCCATTTAAGTCCTTTGATATCAATAACCGGCGTGGCGCCACCCTTTGTGTTATCTTTTGCAACAATGACGGCATCAATATCTGCACCAACTTCATTTTTATATCCGCTGCTAATAACAGTATTTTGCCAGTCCAAAAACCAAATTCGCATCGTAACCGGCAATCCATTTGCGTTACCTACATTGGTATACTCTGCGTACATCTTTCCTTTTAAAGATTCATATGGTGTAAAAGATCTTGTATTGCCGTTGGCTCCGATATCTGCTAATGGCCACCATTGGGTAATTATTTTTGCATGTTTTTGACCCTTTGTGCAAAACGTATTATCCCACATTGTACCATCTGTACTTCCAAAAGATATCTTAGTATCTGCACCGATGATCGGAGCAAAATCGTATGAGCCATCAATCGTAGATTTGTCATCGACCATTTTTCCAACGCCTGAATTTACAACTGTTTTTAGCCCATCCATTCCTTCACTGGCCGCATATGTTTTTTCCGGAAGTGCAATTCCAGTCGCTATCAAGGCCGCCATAAGCAGCCCTGATAATACTTTTCTCCATCTTTTCACAGTTTTTTCCTCCTCTCTTTCTTCTCTTTACGGGACAATTTTGCGGTTCCAAAGGCCGTAATTGCCGCAAATCCAAGAGGCATCCAAACATTCGGATCAGCAAGACCTGTTTTCGGCGCGGTCGTCTGTGAAATAGCAGGAGAAGGTCCTTCTGGTTTTCCAGGTTCTTCTGCACCTTGTACGCGGAAAATCCAATTGATCATACTTTCGCGTTTTGCGTAAGCATTCTTTAATTCTGCTGGTAACTGTAAGGTGAACTGCACTCTGGAATTTCCACCTGTTTTCAAGGTTCCAAGACTGATTTCCTGATTCAAGGAAACAGCTTCAAGATCACCCTGATATAAGGTTTTTCCATTCTGTGTGATCGTCAGTTTAAACTGTTTCAAGAGATCCAGCTCATCTTCTGTCAAATTACTGGGCGTTTCCGTACGGAAGAAAAATTCCGCATCTGTTGCCGTCGTATTCGAAAGCTGGAAGCTGTCGCTGATAGTGTCCCCTGGCATGGCGGTCTGCAAATTCTGGAAGAAGTCTTCCGGTGCAGCCACCAGATTTCTTGCCGCACCTTCGTAGGTGACAGACATTGCTGTATATTTCTGGGTCACTTCGGTGACACTGTTATCTGTTTCATGTACACACTGTTCGATTTCTGTATCTCCCCATGGGGACTCGGAATCGAAATTTGGTGTGAAATTTGCAGCCTGTACTGCTTCTGCTGTAACGGTAAGCCCAAGTTCACGATCCGATGCTTTTGAACTCCAAACGGAAGGAATCGTTACTGACTGGAAGAAATCCGCGGACTCTCCATTTTTTAATGGCTGCGTATAATAATAATACTCGCCATGCTGTACCCAAGCATCAGATATACCAGCCAGCTCTTCATCGCTTAGGATATATTCTGTTTCGGGTTCAGCTTCGCTGTCGTGATCAACATCCGGTACTTCCGCATCACCCGGCTGATCCGTTGGTTCCGGTGTAATCGTTGCTTCTTTGTTCGGCGTTTCTGTCTGCACCGATTCTGAATAATTATCCGGTTCTGTTGGCGCTGGAGTCGTTGCTCCATCATCAACTGTAGCGGTTGGTTCCGGTGCTTCGCTTGTATAAGTCGTTTTGACCCGAATATAGCAAGTCTCTGCATAGTTTGTGATTCTGGGAATCTTTGAGACAGTCTGGGAAGGAAGGACGATTCCGTCTGCCGGGCCCTGATAGGATTTTTCAGAATCCCCGTCTTTTTCGTATTCCTGAATGCCAATGTTGACATCGCCGGTACTGATATGATTGGAAACTGTAACGCTGTCCTGATAATAAGCGTAAGTACCGCTCATCGTACATGCTACCGTGACCAGAATACCAGTTACTAAAACAAGTTTCCTTTTCATCACTGGCCACCTCCTCCAAATCGTTTCCAGGCTTCCTGATAGTTACTGTATTCATTCGTGCCATCGCTTGTCTGGACAGATTCTTCGTAGACAGTTACTTCCAGTTGCTCCTCTTCATAACCATCTGCAACAGTGAGTCCCGTAAACAGATAGGTTGTTGTTCCTCCAACTGGAACAACCTTTTTGTAGTAATAATATCCATCATTTCCCTTTACCCAATTAGTCGTATCAAGTCCTGTTATCGCCTTAATTGGTTCGCTACAAATCACATAGGCACGTACATAGCAAGGTACATCTCCTGTGTTTTTTGCCTGCACTTTTTTTACGATTGATCCACTCGGTGGAACCGGGGTCGGGATCGGAGGAAAAACTTCCGGCGGTATGATCTCATTATGTCCCATATTGATCACATTGACAATTTCTTCATGATCTGTCAAATAGGCAGAAGTTCCGGAGACTGCAGTGACGGCTGCAAGGAAACCGCAGCAACACATACCGGCAATCGACAGCATTCGTTTTTTCTTCTTTTTCATGCTGTTATCCCTTCTCTTTTTGGGCAGGCCGGATTTTTTCCAGCCTGCCATTATGTTAATACACCATTAAGATAATGTTGTGTCAGCTGCCTCTTCTGGCTCAGTCTGCACGTCATCTGCTGTGGTGTCCTCTGTATCATTCTGAACAGCGTTTCCATTTCCATCAACGATGGTAACTTCTTTATCGTTGGTCGAATCAGACTGCGGAGTTGTGATCTGTCCATCCTGACCCTGATTCTGCAGCTCATATTTCTTCCAAGCCGATGCAGCTTTCTGCGGAATAGTGGTTCCTTCTCCGGTGTTAAGCTCCTGAATAGCGTAGTAACGAACTGGCACATTCAGATCTTTTCCATCCAACTGTCCTTCGATGATATTTGCTGCGGTAAGACTGTTGAATACCGGATCAGTCGTCTTTCCCGGAGCCAGAATCTCATTGTAGCTGTAGGTGTATACCATGTTATCGCCAACACGTTTGTTGTACATCAGTGTCCATTTTTTCGATACGTTGTTCTGGGTGAACAGCTCAGTATCTTTTGCAACGCCTCCATTCAGGCGGTTTCCTGCAGCATCAACGGTGATAACTTTTGCGATCGGGATGGAAACGTCGATATAAACATATGCATCATTCTTACCTACGTTCTTGATCTGCGGGTCTTTTTTGATAACCTGAGTCGGAAGGATGTTGTTTGTTTTGCCGTCTGGATCAGGCGTATAATTTGGCTCCTGGCCTTCGATGTCTACTTTACCAACAGAAAATTTATTTGTTACGGAATCATGATCCGTCAGATATGCCATAGATGATCCAATGGCCATTGCTCCACAGAGTGCTGAAACTGCAAAAAATGTTACTACTTTTTTCTTTGTCATAACTTTAGTTCTCCTTGTTTTCGTTTTCTTTTTCTCTCTTTCTGATTTTTGGTATCAGACTTGTGCTCTGGAAAGCAAGAAATCAGAAGAATAAGAAGCAAGCAAAAGCCAACTCCCATAAACAGATGATTTTTGAACCATACCATACCATATCCAATCACCGGAATGTGGAATAGAACTTTTCCGCGGATATCTTCCGCTGAAATAGTTCCTGTGTCTGGATCTGTATTGGCATCCCCTTTGGTCTGATATCCATCTTCTGTTTTAGATAAGATCCGGTGGGTTACCAGATCGCCATGCCGCGAAAATGTGGCAACATCTCCGGGAAATACATCCCGATCGGCCGTATCAACTACAACTACTGATCCCGTCGGAATCATTGGTTCCATGGAGCCAGACAAAATAACATAACCCCTTAAATTGCGGCACTGATACCCTGCCATTCCCAGAATTACAATAATGAAAATCCATAAGAATGCATGGAAGATTTTTGATTTCATTGCTTTCCTCTCTCCTTTTTACTTTTTATTGCCATTTCTCCTGTGCAATGGCCCCACCTCCTAAAATTGGGTATAAAAAATGCACCGGAACATAAAATGTTCTGATGCATTCAAAAACCCACATTTTTTGTGTCAATCATTGACACGGATTCCAAAGCGGAAAAATGTCATACCTTGCTGTCTTCCTCTATCCACTTCTGGTGAGTATAATATAGCATAATGTTTATGGTATGCCTAGTACCCATTTTTTGCGGTTTAGTACCCATTTTTGCGATTTAGTACCCATTTTTTGCGATTTAGTACCCATTTTTTCCCTACAATGTCACTTATAGTCATCGCAGGATAGCTGTACTTTTGAAATATGGATTTTGCGTGAGAACTCAGAATTTATTATTTGAGAATTTTAAAAAACGTGTTATAATAAACTGATCAGATTAGAACGTGATAGGGATAGTCTGGTGGTTGTTCCTTTTCGGAAGCGGAAAGGAGGTAGCGCCCATGAACACAATGGAAGTTTTTAAGATATGGATGAATTTGACCTTACCCCAGAGGAAGAAGAAATGAGATCTCGCTTCTGGGAAATTGTAAAAAAATATAGATCTACTGAGAATGATCCAGAACTTACTCCGGAATCTAACACCTTTGATTTAGAATCATAAAGTCAGCAATTTATAATTTTCGGAATATTGCTTTTCTGGTTTACATATGCTATAATGCCAGTAGGCAATGGAATAAATACTTGCATATTCAACGAAAACCCCAGAGAGTCGCATTCTCTGGGGTTTTCTATTCCGTAAAGTGGTTTAATCTTTTAGGCTGGTTGCCTTATTCATCTCCATCCAGCCATTTGCAAATATAGTAGGCTACTACACTTGCCATGATAGAAAGAATAAATGAAATAAATACTTCTTGCATATTCACGCCCCCTTTCCTGGCCTAGTATAGGGGAGGCAACGCCGTTCATTATAACATACTTTAAATCTATATGCTATCTTTTTTAGCAAGTGATACGCAAAAATCCCTTGATATTTCACCTCCGGGGTTTTTCTATGCCGTTTGAACCGGGTGGCTTAATAAGCTCTCCTCTCTATGTATTTCGGTACGTGTATCGTTCCGATATATATAGAATTGTAAAAAAACAAAAATATAATTTTCACGTACGAAAAAAAGTGCAAATAAAAAAACTACGGCGGATATGTAATCACCGTAGTTTTTTTATTTGCACTTTACACTATCTTTTTTCAATCAAATTCCCCATAATTGACGTAGAGGGAGTTTGATCAATTTTTATAAAATTTTAGCGAATAAAATAATTTGTAACCAGATTATAATCATTCTCAGTCATACCAAGAACTGTATCCATTCCAATATTATCTGTTTCCCAAGTTCCCAGCGCATCTGTTTTATGATTTCCAAAAGAAAAAATCGCTGAAAAATTAATATAATATTTTCCTGCATAAGATTTTGGCTGACTATACATTACAGCAATAAAGCCATGAGAATTGTGATCGTCCATCTGGTTTGCTTTATGGCCAGGAGAAGACATCCACAAATTAAAAATCTGCTGTGCAAGATCGTCTTTATCTGTGAATGTTATATCTCCGCCACAGCCATTTTGTCCACCAGCGTGCAATGCCATATTATCTGGTGTTCCATATCCCGGCTCTGTAATTGATTTCATCATATGATAACCCGCCACGGCAATACTTCTCGAACGAGGAACCATATCATCCCAAACCATAGCTACATGCCCCTCTTTTACACGCTCCTCATTTACCAGCTCAAAGATCTTCCGGGAAACTTCCTGATCATACACTGTCATATCCAGAGCTTCTTCATTGGTATACGGAATATTGATTTTAATTTCAACGTATCTTCCAACGACTCCAGTATTTGGATTAGCTCCTTCTGCGTTGGCTGAAATGATTACTTTCTGCATTCCATTTTTTTTATGAACTGTTACCAGTCCATTCTGATCAACGCTTGCCACTTCTGGATCAGAGGATATCCATGTTACTGTCTTATTGGTCGTATTCTCTGGATACACGGTCGCATTAAGCTGCAGCGTCTGACCAACTTCTATCATTTCCAAACCTGTATTTGGCGTGATCTCAACATTTGTTGCATAAACGGTTGGCTCCGGTGTTGGCGTTGGTGTCTCGGTTGGTGTAGGTGTTTCGGTCGGTTTCGGGGTATCTGTTGGTTTTGGTGTTGTGGTCGGCGTTGGTGTCTCTGTTGGTTTCGGAGTTGTGGTCGGTTTCGGTGCCTCGGTCGGAGTCGGGGTTGTGGTTGGTTTTGGCGTTCCAGTCGGTTTTGGCGTTGTGGTTGGCTCCGGAGCCGGTTTCGTTGTTAATGCTCCATCTTTACCGTAATAATTTCCGTTTATCGTCTGATCCGTTACCATTTTACTGTCAGAACCGAAATAATAGGTTTTTCCATTAATCTTCATCTGCATGTCATGGCACGCACCACCCCAGCTACGCAGATAATATTTGGCTCCGTTCACCTCTTTCCAGCAGCTTGACAGCATATCACCACTTTCATCAACAAAATACAGGTTTCCCTTATATGTAAAGCTGGTACTCACTGCCATCGTGCTGTCTTCCAGGAACCAATACCATTTTCCGCCGATCTTCAACCATTCGTTCTGATATGCAGCACAGTTATCGTGCAAATAATATTTCTTTCCGCCAGAAGTTATCCAGCAGTTTTTATAAGCACCACCCCAGCTACGGAAGAAATAGGTTTTTCCGCCATCCTTGAAAGATTCATTTGCTTTCATAGTTCCATCCGCATTCAGATAATACCAATTTCCGTCCCAGGTCTGCCAGCCGGTTGCCATCTTTCCGTTTTTGACCAACTTCCACTGACCATCCAGAACAACCCACTGCATATTGGTTACTTCCGCAGCGCTGTTAAACGTATACGAACGGCCATTGATCTTTGCTGATCTGTTTTTGTAAGCACCGCCCCAACTGCAGAGATAACGGATTTTTCCTGTATCGTCCAGTCTCCACTCATTGCATCTCATGCTTCCATCTGTATTCAGATAATATTTATTTCCATCCCAAGTCTGCCAGCCGGTTGCCATTTTTCCATCTTTTGCCAGATACCATTTTCCGCCTTTTACGATCCACTGAGATCCCTGCATCTTGCTGTTGTCATCAAACGTATAGCTTCTTCCATCAATTCTCGCCTTGCAGCTCTTATAAGCGCCGCCCCAGCTCCGGAAGTAATAGATCGATCCATCCGTATCAATCATCCACTCATTTGCTTTCATGGTTCCATCTGCATTCAAATAATAACGTTTTCCATCCCAGGTCTGCCAGCCGGTCTGTTTTGTCCCGTCTTTGTAAAAATACCAATTCCCAGATTCTTTGACCCAACCGGTCTGAACTGCAGCTTCTACCGTCTGCGCGGCTGTTGCTGGGAACAGATCATTTGCGGCCGGTGCGCCTACTGCAAGGCTCAGGCCAAGAACTACCATCGCTAATTTTTTTCTCATATTCTTTATCCTTTCTCTCCGTGTCAATGATTGACACGGATTTCATTTTCTTGTTTTTGTGTTAATTTTCGACATAAGGTGATGATTCCGGTATATGATCCAGCAGCTCGTCTACGTAGACAATCCGTTTTCCAAGTTTTACAGCCCCATCCAGTTCGGATTGTCTCATGACGCTGCTTCCGATCGGATGCATACCCGGATCACAAAGAATCAGATACAAATTACCTTTGAAGTCTTCGACCACATCACCATCTGCCCGATAACCAACAAATTCGTTTTCGATCGGAATCTCTTCCGGATGATCTTTGTAAAATTCATCCAGTTCGCTCCAATCAAGGGATGAAAGATCAAAATCCGGAAAGCGAATTTTAATGACATCCTTAAAATGTTCCATTCTGCTGTCCACGTTGTTTCCTCCCTCTCTCTCATTCTCTTTCATGTTAATACCATTTTACCTTTCCCCACTTGTAATTACAAGCGGATTTTTTGCTACTTCATGGATTGCATTTATTATTTGCTAGAGATCTTTCACTCTTTTGTTTCTTCTTCTGGTGCATTAATCGTTACTGTAATATGGCTTCCGCTGCTTAAAGATCCTTCTAACGATGATTTTAAGCTTTGTAAAATCTCCAAAGCACTTTTATTCGTTCCGTAGATGCCCGTATTTGCCGTTTCCTGCCCTTTTTCTGAATCATAGGACAAATTTACGTTCAAGCCATTTCCGGTCGTTGCTGCCCCGCTGAAAGCGCTGGAAAGAGATGTTTTGCTCGTACAATGAATCATAAGATTTCCCGTCAGGAATTTACACCCTGAAAAAGCATTTCCCAAGCTCGTACAGGAAGATGGAATATCCCCCTCTAATGTTTCCAGCGCAACACAACCGGAAAAGCTACTATCCATCTTTTCTGCCGATGATGGGATTTCTGCTGTCTTCAAATTCACATCTCCTTCGCAGATGTTGGAAATATCCTTTGCGCTATCCGGAATCTGAACCTCTGCTAAGACAGTGCAGCCAGAATACATGGCCTGCATATTTTCGAGTTTTACACAAGCATTTGTATCAACTCCGCGGATCAGCGCGGTATCGCCGTAAAAAGCTCTGGATGCCAATTTAATATTTCCCGGCAATTCTGTACTTTCTTCGAGGGAAGTGCAGCCCTCTGCACAAGAGGTGATATCTTCCAGCCCAACAGCTCCAGAAAGATCCGGCATACTCTGCATACTTGTACATCCCTTAAAGGTTTCCACCATACTTTTTACGGTATCTGGAATCCGACACAAGGTTTCTATGTAATCCGTATTATTTGAAAACCAATAATCTAAACTCTCAGGTTCTGCATTCGGGTCGATCCAGGTTAATCTCTGTACCGTATCATCTTTCCAAGGCAATGCCCCTGATTTGTAAGTGCGGACACTTCCTGTTCCTACGATCTCAAGATCTCCGTTGGTATACAGAATCCCTTCTACATCGTCGGGATTGTTTCGCCCTATTTTGTACCGGCAGCTCTCTTCTCTTTCAATCAGAACTGTAATCTCAGCACTGATTTTTTTCGTATCCGTAGAAGAAACCGTTACCGTAACACTATGCCCATGCTCGGGGACGCTTTTCGGAGATACAGTATATTCCTCACTATCCAACAATTTTTCTGTATTGCCATCCGAAGCATAGACAGAAAAGCTCTTTGCTGACAACGTGCTACCAGCTGTATAGCTGTCTTTCGCTGTTTCAATTCGAATTGTCTTTGCCTTAAACTCAAGCGGTTCTTTATGATACAAAAAATGTGCTGCAAGAAAAAATGCAATTACTACAGCCACTAAAATCACGACTGCAATTATCAAAAATTTTTTCCATGGTTTCTTTGTATCCACAGATGGCTGTTTTCTTTTACGCTGCGTTTGTGCTGTGCTGTTTGTCTTTGATTTCTTTTTCCCTGGCATCTTCTTTTCCTCTCTTTCACTATGCCTGATCTGCACTGAAATCATGATTGACTTTTGCCTGATAATAGTTGTTAATCGTCAACGGTGCATTATAAAGTGCCGTCAATAGATACGACTTGATATTGGTGATGTGACTCGTCGTATTATTAAGACTCTCCAAGACATACCGAATATGACTCATATCCAAATTCAGAAAAACGCTTTTGACAACACTCACAGGTTTTTTCTCTCCTGCGATACGAATTGTTTTGTTTTCACTGTCCTGTAGCATAAGTGTCTCAACCATCAAATTTACCAGATCGTCTACTTTTCCCTTTTCTGCTGCTGAAAAAGTGGCATAACCAATATTGTTCCGTATCATGTCACGGTAAGTTTCCATCACATCTATCTGATCAATCAATCTTTTTTCTATTTGGGGGATATTATGATTAGATTGATTGATAGATATATATATATCTTTATATATATCTTTATTTATATCTTTAATTATTTGTCGGCGGTTATCCGCTATCGGTTTATCCGCTGTCGGATTTTCCACTTCCGGTTTTTCAACAGTTGATTTTCCGCAAGTGGATTTTCCACCCGCGGTGTTTTCGACTGCTGATTTTCCGTAAGTGGATTTTCCACCTGCAGTGTTTTCAACTGCCGTTTTTCCGTTGTTGGATAGGTCACACCTGGCTGGTTGATATCAATAATAGCTGCTTTTCCTAAAGTTTCGTAGGTGTTATTCCAGCCATTTTGTGTGTTAATTTGCATTTTCTGTGCCATTTTTTTCTGCATATTTTGGATCGTCTGTTCCTGTCCGTTTGGGTTCTGCAGATCTTCCAGTTGTCCTGGATATTCGAGAAATATGTATTCCAAGCCTTGAAATTTTCCACTTTCCGTACGAATCTCCGTACGTCTCAAGTATCCATGCTGTTCCAGTTCCTGCAGGGCAGATTTTACAGCGCTTTCTCCTTCTTTGACGATTGCTGTAAGTCCTTTGACAGAATATTGCCAATCCTCCGGCAGGGACAGCACAAGGGAAAGTAATCCACTTGCTTTGAGTGACAGATTCATATCTCTCAAATGATAATTGGACATGATCGTGTAACCAGATGTCCGTTTCACTCTTTGGTAGTATGATGCCATGTAAAAGCCTCCCGTTTCTTAATTTTTTTAATCTTCTGTGACGATCGCTTCGTAAAATACCTTTAAAATCATTCCTTTTTCGTTTCTCGTTGTCACCTTTCTGGCATACCCTCTATCAATCAGGGTACGAAGTCCTGATTCAATGGCAGATCTTCGATCCCGACCATTCGAGAGCATTTCACCGAACTGAGTTGGTCCATGCATGTACATCAGCACATATAATCCACGTTCCTTGAACGAAACCTCATTATCATTGTAAATTTTTTCCAGCATACTTTTTTCCTCCGGCACAAAATCTTTCATTTTCCAATAGATGCTACATGTTTCTGCAGTAATTTGTTGTAAGCCAGAAGCCGATCTGCAGCTCGCTCTTTTTCGTAATCGTAAGAGGTGATCACTGCATCATTCTGCAAAAGGCCATATGATGTTTTCTCTCCTTCTAAATCAAAAGATTTCATAATTTTTGTTGATGTCATATCTTACTCCTTTATGCTATAATTCTTTTTATCTGAAAGGCAGCTCTTCATCGACCATATTAGAAATATCCTGAAATTCTCCTTCCAAATTATCCGGTGTCTCTTCTGGCTGCTGATCACGACGGCTTTCTGCAAACTCGTGCTGTTCAACAATAATTTCAACGGTATATCGTCTGATCCCATCTTTGTCAGTATAGTTTCCGGATTGCAAGTGTCCGCAAATTGAAATTTTTGTTCCCTTGTGCAGATATTTTTCAACGAATTGAGCGTTTTTTCCGAATGCTATACAGCGAAAGAAATCTGCTGTCTGCTGATTATAGCTTCTTGTAACTGCAAGATTATAGCTTGCCACTACTCGCTCTTCTGTCTGGCCATCTGCATTTTTTACAGAATTGTAACGCACATTAGGCTCCATTGTTAAACGGCCTGTTTCCCATACCTTATTCATAATTAATATCGTCCTTTCCTTTTTCCAGCACAGCTCAGAAAAGCTATGCTGATAGTCTCAATATCTGTATTTATGCTTCTGTTACTCCTTTTGGCAGATCAGCAATACCAATATCTTCCATTGGCTTCCAGGCATAGACCTTTTCGCCACCTCTACTGCCGGTCTGTTCAGTCCAGGCAAAATCTCCTTCTGGCTGTCCGCTCATAATCCATTCTTTGCAATCAGGTTCTTTTTTCAAGTCAGCAAAATATCTGGTATCAACCTCCGCAATATATTTTCCTGTTTTCTGTCCCTCTTTCCATTCTGGATAAATCAACGTTACCCAATACACTCCTGCTTTTGTTGGATTTCCATCTTTTTCAACATAGTTCCATTTTTTCATTTCATTTCTCTCCCATCTCATTGATTTGATATTTTTTTACGAAATTCACGTTCTCCAACAACCTTCCTGTAAAGCTCCAGCCATTCCGGATCAGAAAATGCTGTTTTGATATCTTGCAGGCAACCGATCAAACGTCTTGTCACCAAATGTTTAAGAAACTCGTATGTTTTTCTCTCTGTCATATCTTTACCTTCTTCATCTGAACCAGAATAATATTATTTTTCCCATGTACACTACTCTCCTATTTTTTTGATGGATTACGTCGCTTTTCTTTGCACGAAAGGATCGGATATATAATCGGATATATTAAAATCGCAAGCCCGATAGTTATAAAAAGAAAAACTTTTCTGCATGTTCCTCCCAAGAAAGCATACACATGAAATTGAAGAAATAATTCCAGCAAAATACAAATTATGAGCAACATCCACTGGCATATTTCAGGAGTCTGAAACCTTATACTTACAAGATAAATAAGAAATATGAATGCTACTTCCAGAAAAGCCATCTGTGCAAATATAAATATAGTCTGTGAAAAATCCTGGTAAGAATTAGTTGTAAATCGTGCAGGACCATGTTTTTTGCTTTTCCCTTTTACGTTTGGCATATAGAAAAAAAATCCAAATACCATCGCAATTACCCCGAGTGGAACAGCCACCATGTTAATCCATTGATATGTAGTTGATGGAAAAGCTCTGTAAAATTCGGTTTTGCTTGTGAATCCTATAGGGTCATGAAACACTTTTGTAGCAATGGTTTCGAACATATTAAGAATCTTGAAGCATACTATTTTAGCCATAATTTTTCCCCTCCCTATTCTGTGTATTCTGGATAACGAATCTTAACAGCTTCCCAAAAATACGGTGCATAACGGCAACCGAACAGCTCCTTTGCGGTATACTTCTGGCATTCTCCCAGTTGATCATCCGATTCCGTTACACTCGGTGTTCCGCCGTACAGGTTATAAGCCATCCGGATCACTGTGCGGATATCTTCTGGATCTTCCGTGGACGTTACCCATTCTTCCTGCATACACTCCGGCGTAACCTGTCCTGTTGAAAAATCATAGATATACTCCACATGCTCCCGGATAGCCGGATGGATTCCCAAACAGTAGCACAGTGCCTTTTCCGGAGCTGCCGGATTAAGAAATCTTTTCAGTGTGCTGGAATAAAATCTATGATGTTCTTCATTGATAAAGTGGAGTTCCTCTTCCTGGCCGGAACGGTTATCGGAAAGCTGCGGTTCCGGTTCTTCCGGAACACGGGCGGCCGCCGCTCTTCCCGGTGCTGCCGGACTGGATGATTTCTTAACCTGTGCAGGGGCCTTTTCCGGTTTCTCTGTCGGTTCCGGAAGGGTTTCCGGCATTGTCTCTGTAATCCAGCCGCACCGGTTCGGACAATCTTTCCGGCAGGTGATACAGCAGTCGTATGGTGATTCGCACCGGGCAGCTGCTTCGCAGGTTCCCGTAAGGCTGAAGCCGGTGGAACATTGCCTCTCATATGGCTGCGCGGCGTTCTGCGGTGCGGATACCGGCGGAAGCTCCGGAGTCGTTTCCCGTTGTCTTTGTGCGGCAAGATAACCATCCATTGCCGGAACCGTTAAAAGTTCCATGTTGACCAGTTTTTCCTGATCCTCCGGTGACTGTCTGGCTAGATACAGGGCGGACGCCGGAGTCAGTTTCTCTGCCTTAAAGGCAGCCATTCCAACAGCAGAAAGATGCCGGAAAATATACATCATGTTCTGCACCGTCGATTCGCTCTTCTTTACGGAAAGTGCAATTTCTTTCCTCAGGACACGGCCTTTCAGGTCTTCATTTCCTTTCATTTTCGGGATAAGCTCCTGCAGCCGGACGACCTCCATCATCTGCTCATAACCGTTTGCGTCTCCACGGGCAGTTGAATTGGTCAGAATCAGGATGACTTCTGCGGTGACATCATCGCATTCGATGGCAAGGCATGGAAGAAATGCAAACTTCTGATAACCACGCTCCTCGACCAGGATTTTGCTGGCGCGCCATCTCCGGTGTCCGACCAGAATTTCGTACCGGTCAACGCCGATTTTTCGTACCAGCAGGTTCTGTGCAATACCGCCCAGCAAAAGGATAGTATCCGCAAGTTCTTCCAATTCCTTTTCACGGTAGAACTGATTTTTGTTGGAAACCAGTTTGGAAAAGTGAATGGGTTCCACCGGTCGTTGGAACAGGCCATTCAGGGAAGAGAGAATTTTGCTTTCGTTTGTATCTGCAAGGGAAATACCCTTATTTTTGAGAATCGCACTAATATCAGGCATCCTTCATCTCCCCTTTCTGTTCCAGCATGGCAACTACTTCTTCCGCCAGCTTCTGATAATCCAGTGTGGCTGCGTTGGTGCTTCTGTGTTTGGCCAGCGGCTTCCGGATCGCATGGGAGGAGCATACAGCGTCATGCTGGAAGCTGATTGCTGTACCCATAACCGGAAACGGATTGGTGACAACCAGATCGGTCAACTGTTGCTGCTGTAGTTTCGTTTTAGTAAACATGGTGATCAGGATGTGGAACTGCAGTGATGTATTGTAAGACTCCGTGATCTGCCGCAGATATCCGATCATGTTATCCAGACCTTCCCGGCCAAATGCATCGGCATTGCACGGGATCAGCAGTTCATCGGCTGCGATCAGCGCGGCAATGGTCGGAAGCTGCATTGACGGGTGACAGTCAATCACCGCATAATCATACTTTTCAGCAACCTGGGCCAGTGCTTTTTTGATTGCGGATGCGGAAACCTCCGGTCCGGATAATGTTTCCAGATCACGGGAACCGCGGATCAAGTCCAGGTTCGGATATTTTGTACGGTAGATGCAGCGGGATGCTTTCATGCCGGAAAAGATATCCAGCAGACTCTTCCGGCCTACCTCACCGATCTTATCAAACTGGTTTGTGGTGTTGACCTGTGGATCAGCATCCACGATAAGTACCCGTTTCCCCATAGCGGAAAGATCGTACGCCAGGTTAATGACGGTTGTGGTTTTGCCAACGCCTCCCTTGTAATTGTGAACAGCGATAATTTTCATGTGTTGCTCCTTTCGGGTTCACTTTTCGGAACCAATATATTAATGCATCAATCCATAACATCGTGATTATATATTTGCCTTTGTCGTTTTTCTGAATAGATTTTACGTATCATGTTTAATGCGTTTTTTCTTCTTCTTATAAATGTATTTTTTGATATTTTGTATTTTTTCTGCAATGCATTCCATGACATAGATTTCTCGTACAGGCAACATAATAGTTCATGCTCCCTTCGAGGAAGTTCCATGTAGCAACGATATAGCTGCTGGATCGATTCCATTTTTTGCATTTCAATTTCGATGCCCTCTTGCAATTCTTTTGCATATTGCAGACCTTTTAATTTTTTGCTTTTCAAAAGATCACTCAAATCATGATGATCTGTATGTGTCGTGATTGTTCCAGTTTCCTGATGTTGTAGAGATAACAGTTTGCACAACCAATCGTCATTGGAATCCAAATCCCATAGCTCACGAGCAAGAGATTCTATTCTATGCCGGATATCCTGAATCATTTGGTCGTAATCTCGAATAATACAACAGATTTCTTGATCTGTATATTGGTGGTCGTTCAAAATTTACTTCCCCCATTAGTATGTTTTATTTTTGAGTTTTCTTTGTTTCTTGTGAATTATGTTTCTGGCGTACTTGCTGAATGCCTACCATATAACCAAGAATGAACATCTGGCTATCTTCATTGAGATTTTGAAAATCTCGTGTGGATTGTTCAATTATTTCTTTTTTCTTATCATTTGTCGTATCTGATTTCATGTATTTTTCTCCTTTGCGGTTTATGTAGCAAATAAATCAAGAAAATATTCTAAATGACTTGTTAAAAGCATTATACAACGAATAAATGCATTGGTCAAGCCATTTTCAAAAATAATGACTTGACCAATGCATTTTACTGATGTAAAATAGTATTATAAATTAAGAAAGGAGACTGTTATGGAACCACATGAACGTGTACGGTATTTGCGAAAGCAATATTTAAAAATGACACAAACAGAATTCGGTGAGCATTTAGGTGTTTCCAGATCCGTAATCAACAATATAGAGCTAAATTATTTGTCTCGGCCTGAGAAAAAAATATCTCTTCTTAAATTAATTTGTAGAGAATTTGGTGTCAGTGAAGAATGGTTGCTCTACGGAAAAGGTGAAATGTTGGTTGACAATAATAATGAATACGATCTTCTTGTTGATCGAATTATTCCGGAAACAAATCAATTTGCAAGAAATATTTTTAAAACATTTGCACGTTTCGAATTAAGTGATTGGCAAGCATTGGAACATATGATTAGTATATACAAACAGATTAACGTCAGAGACATTAATTCTTCGTCCGAATTTCCTGCATCAGAAAAAGAATTAGCTGAGAAATATGTAATTAAAGACGTAGATGAAGATAATGCTTAGAAAGGACCGGAATCCCCTACTATGGAGATTCCAGTCCTTTCTTTTACGGAATTATGTGTATAAATTTCGTAGTGCCGGTAAAGTTTTGATTATAATATATTGTGTTTGATTTGCCGAAATATAATGCATAGACGTTACCTGGCTTATACCATATGCGTTTTTTTTCACCTATATCACCTCCTACCGTTATACGAATGAGATACTATTATATTACATTTCTCGACAAAATTCGACGAATTTTTACTGGTAATTTCTGAAACTTTATGGTATTTCCAGATTTTTATTTAAATTGTATGTAAGTAGTATGTCATTCCTTCTTTTTAATTCATTTGCTGCAATATTCCACGATTTCGCTAAAAGCTCTTGATTATATAGCATCAAAGAGTTATAATATAGTTAGAATATTGCTATCAATCAATTCCAGGAGGTATCTATATGAATATTCGTCCATCAGCAGCAATTCGTCAAAATTACAATGAAATTGCAGACCTGTGTCGCCAAACGGCAGAACCCGTTTTCCTAACGAAAAACGGAGAAGGTGATTTAGTCGTTATGGATATTGACACCTATAATCGTTTGGAGAAAATGATAAAATTAAGGGAAGAACTTCTCTCTGTTGAAGAAGAAAGAATAGCTGGAAGAAAAGGCTGCACTCTTGATGACCTGGAAGCATATTTGGATTCTGTAATTGCAGAGGTGTAGCATATGACTGATACTAAGTATAAAGTAATTGTTTCTGACAAGGCAAAACAAATGCTCGGAATGCACATCCGTTTTATCGCACAGGTCAATAAAGAAGCGGCCATTAAAAAAAAGAAAGAGCTGATAGAAGCAATACGTTCTTTGGAATATATGCCACATAAATTTCCGTTCTTCGAAGAACCTTATATTCCATCGAATAAATATCATAAGATGTATGTAAAAAAGTGGTATTTGGTGCTCTATCAAATCAAAGACAATATAGTATATGTAGATTATATTCTTGACTGTCGCAAGGATTACAGTTGGCTTATTCATTGAAAAAATTTATAATTCAAAGCAAGAGTTCAATAAAAATAAAGGGTATCTATGAAAATTAGATTAATGGGATCTCCACAGGAAGTTGAATCAGGAATACAAAGAATCAAGGAAATCTTTCCAGTAATTAGTATATCGAGAGAATATCCGAATAGAAATTCTGCAGACGTTCGCGTATATATGGAAGTTATTGTATCTTCCGGCAATGAACTATCACGTAAAAACCGTGTCAATAATTGACACGGTTTTTACGTGATGGATTAATTTACCAACTCATGCTTATGATATCAAGTCGATCAATCAGCTCTTGTATCGTTTCCATTTTTGAATCGTTTTTGTGGACATCTTTCCACTCTTTCAATGCCTGGATCACCTCTCCTATCTCTGCCCGAGTTTCAAATTGGATCGAGTCATAATTACCTTCCATTGTTTTCATAGTTTTCTCCTTTCAACTCAGCTAAAATTTCAAAGTCATTTCCGCTTCCTTAAGTTTCGATTGCTCTTCCGGAGAAAGAACTCTTCTGCGACTTTCTAGTTTTAATGCTTTGAGTTCTATTTCATCTTTTACAGATTGAGGAATCAAATCTTGATCGAAATAATAGTCTGACTTAGCTACACAATGAAAACCAATAACTGTACGGCTCTTTTTAATATACGTGTATGTAATTTTGATTCCGCATACAGAATAGATTTCTTTAATAGCCTTATCAAAGCAACGGTCTTTAAATTGGCTTAATTTGATTAGTTTGTTTTGGGTTCCTGTAATTTCTCTTAACTCCTCCAGAGTCAAATCAAATTCTATCTTCTCAATACCAGGCTTGATCGAATGCATTTCCCGTTGCATTAAATGCCATATAGCAATACTATAAGGAGACTGCATTTGGAGAAAATCGCTCAATAATGGTTTCGAAAAATCACCTTTAAGCTTGAGAAGGAAATCCGTCATATCAGGATTTAATTTAAAGCGCAATATTCCATGTTGATATTCGCACATACTGAATAGTGCATATTTTCGAAATCGTTTTTCCCCTTTTGGTGTAACCTGCAGAATGCCTCGCATTAGTTCCGTCGTTATTTTGTCCGCTTCCGAGTATATTGCTTCTGGTGTTATATTCATAAGATTTGCAAATTCCTTAACAGAGATTTCGTAAGTGTAGAAAGATTCATCTGTCATTTTGCATTGCGATATAGCAACGTAGAGCATTTTACGGGCTTTAAGAGATAACGTTTCCAAGCCTTTAGCTGAAATAAAACTATTAGATGTAACAGTTTTTACGGAATCATTCGTATTGACTTTTCTTATTTCATCCACATATGTATCCTCCACTAAGGTTTACTTTATTGTAACACGAAAAACCACATATTTCAACTAAAACATGTGGTTTTTCGCTTCGCTCATATATGTATCCGGCTCTATAGTCAAATTAAGAATGTATGGTCTTTAATATCCATCACATACATATCTGGTTCTGTGGGCAGACTAAGAATATGTGGTTTTTAAGTCTTTCTGCAATACCGATTGACTACGCAGTCAGACTAAGAATACGTGGTTTTAAATCTTTTCACGATACTAATCATCTTCGCGGGCAGACTAAGAATATGTGGCTTTTAAATCTCTTCACAATACTAATCATCTTCGTGGGCAGACTAAGAATATGTGGCTTTTAAATTTCTCCACGATACCAATCAGCTCTGCAGCAAAACAAAGAATATGTGGTTTTTAAATTTCTTCACGATACCGATCACTCCGTAGCAAAACAAAGAATATGTGGTTTTTCCACAAGGAATATGTGGTTTTTAAATCTTTCCACGCTACCGATCAGCTCTGTAGCCAAACAAAGAATATGTGGCTTTTACGCTAAGAATATGTGGTTTTACGCTAAGAATATGTGGTCGAAAAATCGTGCAAACCCTTGATTTTACTGGATTATTAATATCCTAAACGTATAAACGTGAAAACGTTATTATATATTATATTATATATGGTCGATTAGTCTCCTCCAGAATCATAATAACAATTTAGAAACGTTCATTTGTATCTTTAAGTCGAAAATTTATTTCCAATTCACAATTCAACCGATCTGCAATTTTTCTTAATTGTTCTTCAGTCCAGTTATCTTTCTTAAAAAGCCGGCTTACGTTTTGAGGGGTACATTCCAATACATTTGCCAGTTCCGATGAATTGATTTTTCGTTTCACCATTATTAATTTTATTTTTTCACTCATCATAGTTAAAGTCCTCACTTTATAATTTTTTTAAACACTTTTATGGTTACTATAAAGTATATATACTCTATAGTAACCATAAAATTATTTGGTGTATTCCGGATAACGAAGTTTAATGGCTTCCCAGAAATATGGTGCATAACGACAACCGAACAGTTCATTTGCGGTATACTTCTGGCATTCTCTCAGTTGATCATCCGCTTCCGCTACACTTGGTGTTCCGCCGTACAGGTTATAAGCCATCCGGATCACCGTGCGAATATCTTCTGGATCTTCTGCGGACGCTACCCATCCTTCATGTATACATTCCGGCGTAACCTGTTTTGTTGAAAAATCATAGATATGATCCACATGCCACCGGATAGCCGGATGGATTCCCAAACAGTAGCACAGTGCCTTTTCCGGAGCTGCCGGATTAAGAAATCTTTTCAGTGTGCTGGAATAAAATCTATGATGTTCTTCATTGATAAAGTGGAGTTCCTCTTCCTGGCCGGAACGGTTATCGGAAAGCTGCGGTTCCGGTTCTTCCGGAACACGGGCGGCCGCCGCTCTTCCCGGTGCTGCCGGACTGGATGATTTCTTAACCTGTGCAGGGGCCTTTTCCGGTTTCTCTGTCGGTTCCGGAAGGGTTTCCGGCATTGTCTCTGTAATCCAGCCGCACCGGTTCGGACAATCTTTCCGGCAGGTGATACAGCAGTCGTATGGTGATTCGCACCGGGCAGCTGCTTCGCAGGTTCCCGTAAGGCTGAAGCCGGTGGAACATTGCCTCTCATATGGCTGCGCGGCGTTCTGCGGTGCGGATACCGGCGGAAGCTCCGGAGTCGTTTCCCGTTGTCTTTGTGCGGCAAGATAACCATCCATTGCCGGAACCGTTAAAAGTTCCATGTTGACCAGTTTTTCCTGATCCTCCGGTGACTGTCTGGCTAGATACAGGGCGGACGCCGGAGTCAGTTTCTCTGCCTTAAAGGCAGCCATTCCAACAGCAGAAAGATGCCGGAAAATATACATCATGTTCTGCACCGTCGATTCGCTCTTCTTTACGGAAAGTGCAATTTCTTTCCTCAGGACACGGCCTTTCAGGTCTTCATTTCCTTTCATTTTCGGGATAAGCTCCTGCAGCCGGACGACCTCCATCATCTGCTCATAACCGTTTGCGTCTCCACGGGCAGTTGAATTGGTCAGAATCAGGATGACTTCTGCGGTGACATCATCGCATTCGATGGCAAGGCATGGAAGAAATGCAAACTTCTGATAACCACGCTCCTCGACCAGGATTTTGCTGGCGCGCCATCTCCGGTGTCCGACCAGAATTTCGTACCGGTCAACGCCGATTTTTCGTACCAGCAGGTTCTGTGCAATACCGCCCAGCAAAAGGATAGTATCCGCAAGTTCTTCCAATTCCTTTTCACGGTAGAACTGATTTTTGTTGGAAACCAGTTTGGAAAAGTGAATGGGTTCCACCGGTCGTTGGAACAGGCCATTCAGGGAAGAGAGAATTTTGCTTTCGTTTGTATCTGCAAGGGAAATACCCTTATTTTTGAGAATCGCACTAATATCAGGCATCCTTCATCTCCCCTTTCTGTTCCAGCATGGCAACTACTTCTTCCGCCAGCTTCTGATAATCCAGTGTGGCTGCGTTGGTGCTTCTGTGTTTGGCCAGCGGCTTCCGGATCGCATGGGAGGAGCATACAGCGTCATGCTGGAAGCTGATTGCTGTACCCATAACCGGAAACGGATTGGTGACAACCAGATCGGTCAACTGTTGCTGCTGTAGTTTCGTTTTAGTAAACATGGTGATCAGGATGTGGAACTGCAGTGATGTATTGTAAGACTCCGTGATCTGCCGCAGATATCCGATCATGTTATCCAGACCTTCCCGGCCAAATGCATCGGCATTGCACGGGATCAGCAGTTCATCGGCTGCGATCAGCGCGGCAATGGTCGGAAGCTGCATTGACGGGTGACAGTCAATCACCGCATAATCATACTTTTCAGCAACCTGGGCCAGTGCTTTTTTGATTGCGGATGCGGAAACCTCCGGTCCGGATAATGTTTCCAGATCACGGGAACCGCGGATCAAGTCCAGGTTCGGATATTTTGTACGGTAGATGCAGCGGGATGCTTTCATGCCGGAAAAGATATCCAGCAGACTCTTCCGGCCTACCTCACCGATCTTATCAAACTGGTTTGTGGTGTTGACCTGTGGATCAGCATCCACGATAAGTACCCGTTTCCCCATAGCGGAAAGATCGTACGCCAGGTTAATGACGGTTGTGGTTTTGCCAACGCCTCCCTTGTAGTTGTGAACAGCGATAATTTTCATGTATTGCTCCTTTCGGGTTCGCTTTTCGGAACCGATTATTATGTGTGATATGTGATTTATCTTTATCTTTAATAACATTATACAACAAGAAAGAACAAAAGTAAAGAAAAACTTTCAAAAATAAATAAATACTTTCAAAATGAAAGAAAAGCTTTAATTCTAAAAATTGAATTGCTTTATTAAGGTTAGGGAAACTCAAACCTATACAAGTTGGGGAGGACGTTACTTGATACAACATAAAGACTCTTGTTTTTGCTAAAACATAAAAAATAGCTTTACAGGAAAATAAGATAATTGTATAATTTGGCTGTACGGAAATACTCAACACTATTTTAGAAACGCGATTAGATGGCGCTGACTATCTAATCGCGTTTTTTATGTTCATTCAAGAAAAAGCTCTGGATCATTCATTTCAAAAAAACAGAAAAGGGTTGCTTTTACATCTTCTAAGCTATTATGAAAAGCATCTTCAGAAATTTGATAATTAAAATAGGAAGCACAAGTAGATAAAGTTTTCCATGTGTAATCGCTAAAATAATCATTCCAATCGCCATAAATTGGAGCAAAATCCCGCATCACATCGCAGATAATAACTTGCTCAGGAAGAGAAAGTCCTGCAATTGTTAAAAACATCAAATCAAAAACAGTATTATAACCAACAATGAGATCTGCTGAATTTATAATTCCTTGTATGGATGGCATAAAATTTCGCAAAGTTTTACTGTTTTGTACCATTTCAGGAGAAATGTGATGTATATTTTCTGCTGATGGCCATTCCGTTCTTGAAAGTGGCTGTATATATTCGTTCATTAAGATACGACCAGTTCCGTCTAAAATGGATATTTGCAAAATTTCATCGTATTCATAGTCAAGGCCTGTTGTTTCAATATCAAGGCAAATCGAGGGAGAAATAAAATGGAGTATTTATTTGTGCATGATAAGGACTATGGTGGTTGGTGGTTGAAAATTGATAACGTTGATCAATTGATAGACTATCATCAAAAGACATCTAGTTGGTGCGAAGGGGCTTTAAATATGTACCTAAACGGGAAGAGTCCACAGAATATGAGCTTTGAAGAAAGGATGGAATTAACCGCGAGTGGCAATAAAGATTGGCAGTACCTTCAGGCTGCGCTTATCATGGCTGAGAGAAATAAGGGAACAATTCTTGATGGGTTTCGTGGACTTATCATAGAAGCTGGAATGTCGGAATTAAAAAATATTCAAAAATACGGAGCATGTTATTTTAACTGTGTTGGAGGGCATACTTTCGGCGTTGAATATGATATGTTCTGCCGCAGAAAAGAATTAGTTTTTCCGAATTATAATGTGTCAGATATTCGAATTAAACAGTTTGAAAATGGGGAACATTTTTATGCATATATAGGTGACACTCAAGTAAAAGACAAATATAATAATATGAAATGGAATACACGTAACGAAGCATATGAAGCTGCATATGCTTCGTTACGTGTAAATATGGCTTCGTAAAAGAAGAATTACAAAGAGTGAAAACCATCCTATCCTATCTTATCCATCATAATGCGCAAAGCGCATTGGCTTTTTTTGAAAAGCAGAGAAAAAAGTAAATAAAATTAGAACAAAGCCCGTGTCAATCATTGACACGGGCTTTATAAATAATAATTTATTTAAGGATGTGATTATAATATCATAACTATGTATAATTTTCAAGAAAAACTCAAAAAATATATTGTTATACACAACAATAACAACGTATAACATATGTATAACAACTTGACAGAAGCGCCGGGGAGTGCTATTTTGAGGGTAGAACAACCACAAATATGAAAGTGAGGAAAAAGAATGGGAGAAGTCAGACAGACCAATTTTCGCGTCGATCAGGACACAGCGGATAAGTTCCGGGAGTTCTGCGCGGCGGCCGGAATGAACCAGGCACAGGGATTTGACCACGTGATGCAGGTATTGGAGCTGGATCGCGCAAAAGAAGCGGTGCCAAGCCGGGCAACAGAGATTGAGGAATATGAAATGCACGTTAAGGCGATTATGAGTGCCTACATGAATAGCCTTGAAATCAATAATAACGCAGAAGATCGCATAAAAGAACAGTTTTCCACGGCATTAGAAAGCAAGGATAAAACGATTCAGGACCTTCAGGCACAGATAATGCGGCTAAAAGATGAAAAAGATGCTGCAGAACAGATGGCTACAGGGGCGGCAGAGACTGCGGCACAATCTATGAAAGAAACGGCTGCAGCCACGGAAAGAGCGGAGTCTGTAAGTCAGCTTGTAGCAGAGAAAGACCGGACGATCGGAACTTTGGCTGAGAAATTGGCAGCGGCAGAAGCGAAAAGCGAGGGATATGATGCCCTTGAGCAGGAAAAAAAGGAATCACAAGAGCAGATCCGGACGCTGCAGCTTACGATCGAAGAGCAGAAGAAAGATCATGCTGTAGAAATAAAAGATCTACAGAGGGACATGGAACGTAAACTTTCGGATGCACGGAAAGATGCTGAACTGGAAGTAGTGAATAAAGTGGCGGAGAAAGAAAGAGAGCTGAACGTGAAAATGCTGCAGTTGGAACGCGAGAACGCGAAGCTGCAGGCGAAAATCGAGATACTGGAGGAAAAGCTGCAGTCTGAGGAGTGAGAAAAGCATGGAAAAGCTGACAAAAGGACAGAAAGAGGCATTAGAGGCCGTCAGAACGGGAAGAAACGTGTGCATTACGGGCGGCGGTGGAGTCGGAAAGAGCTATATTTCCCGAAAAATCATCGAAGATCTGCAGAAACAGAGAAAAACAGTGCTGATCACGGCATCAACAGGGCGCGCAGCCATGCTGATTGGCGGCATAACATGCCACAGAGCATTCAATATTCCGGTCAAGTTGACATGGCAGGCCGAGCCAAAGATTACTGCATCATCACCAATCTACGAAGCGGATGCGGTGATCATCGACGAGGTATCTATGCTGCGGATCGATGCGTTTGAGTTCATTGCACGAGTAGTTAAGGATGTAAATGAGATCCGGAAAAGCCCAGAATACCGCAAAGATCCAAAAAATCGGCATAGAGACCCTGTTCAGATGATCGTTGTGGGCGATTTTGGACAGTTGCCGCCGGTAATCGTCCATCCGAATGATGGAAGCCCGGATGAGGGCGATCTGATGTCGGAATATTATGGATTTGATGTGGGATCGGGCTATGCGTTCCAGGCCTCGGGCTGGAAACAGAGTGATTTTCTACTGTGCGATCTGCAGGAAGTGGTGCGGCAGTCGGATCAGGCCATGGTAGACGCGCTGCAGCGGATTCGGTTCGGAGACTATACAGCAATCGAATACTTCAGCAAAAATGCCAGAAAAAAGCCATTCTCGAGCGAAGAAGGGGTTGTCTATCTCTGCGGCAAGAACCGTACTGCAGAACGGATCAACGATGTCCGGGTATCGAAATTAAGCGGTAAAGAACGTACATATGAGGCGGAGATTACCGGACAGGTAACAGAACAAGATAAGCAGGCTCCGGAGCTGCTGCGCTTGAAGAAAAATGCGCAGGTGGTCATGCTGTTAAACACCGAAAAGTATCGAAACGGCAGCACCGCGATCGTAAAACAGCTCAGATCGAGGGAGATAACGGTAAAAATCGAGGAAACTGGCGAGCTGGTTGATGTTCCGTACGCAAGTTGGAACGTAGAACGGTATGTTGTCTCAAAGGAGAAGAAGAAAGTCGAAAGAGAAGTGATCGGAACTTACCGACAGCTCCCGGTGCGGCTGGGATATGCGGTAACGATTCATAAGGCCCAGGGCCAGAGCCTTGACAAGGTGGTTTTGGTGCTGGAAAGTGACGATCAGATCGAGGATGCAGAGCCAACAAGACCGGAAATATTCGCGTACGGTCAGCTATACGTAGGCCTGTCCAGAGCGACGACGATGGATGGCCTGTATATCGAGGGAAATCTGGATCTGGTCGATAAGCTGGCGGCTCCGGAAATCTTAGAGTTCTATGGTGTTCCGGAGCCGGCCGCTACCAGCGAGCCAAAGAAAGTTCCCCTGCAGAAGCTGCCGGAATCAGAGAAAAAGGCAAAAAAAGGCCCAAAGGAGCCTAAAAAAACAGAGAAAGATAGTGGAATGGTTGAGGTACAGTGCAAGAAGCATGCACAGAGGGTAGCCTGGACGTTTGCACACACTCTTGCACCGAAAGCCGAAATACAGGGGAATAAGCTGATAATTCCGGCAAAATGTAGGGAACAAGTCGAATCGTTCATTAAGGCAATAGGGGGTTGATGATGAGGCATGATTAGAAGAAAGCCCGTTGTAATTATGGGAATAGTGTCAATGGTATTCCCATAATTACATCGTAAAACAAATTATGTAGTAATACCAATGCCAGCCGGTATTGGGTATCATATTAATATTTTGAAAATCAATGCGGTGTTTAGCGTGGCGGCATTAATAAATATGCTACTTATGCTGAGAACATCAGAGAAAAAATTTATAAAAAAATTAGAGGGAACAGATATTTTAAAGGAAAAAAATTGCATAATTGGACAATGTATTTGGAAGCATTTCAATATTTATATCAACAGTATGGAGCTTAAAAATACAGATGGATTTTGTGGCATTTATAATAGGAAAAGAATTATTTTTAGTAATTAAGGAATTTTTGTTTTATGTTGAAAGTATGTCTTTTATCGTTAGTATATTCTATTTTTTGCTATCAGTATATAAAACGATGCAATTATTAGATCTATTATACATACCAAAAGAAAGATATTCGAGTGACGAGGTGAGGAGACTCCAGAAACAGATCTTTGATAAAGAGAAATAAGGAATATTTCAAGCGAGCTTTAAAACTTTATAAAGTATGTAGTTCAACATTTATAAACAACTTACAAATAATCTATATATAATTTACAATGAATTTAGTTGCAATCTTAGTCACGATGTGGTAAAATGGCATACGAAAGGAGATAAGATATGAAATGCGTGAAATGTGGCAGAGATTATGTTGAAAGGCCAGCAATATTCTAGGTTGGATGGGACTAAAATTTGTCCGGAATGTGGCATATTAGAAGGTCTTGATGCCGCTGGGTGGAGCCAAGAAGAAAAGGAAGAAGCTATACGACTAGCTCGTGAAGGAGTCAAACAAATTAAAAATGCCAAGAGTAAACAGATACTAATACAAGGGAGGTAAATAAAAAATGATTGTTGCATATAAATTTGGAATACAGAAGGGTGGCGCGTTAAGTGCCGCAGAAGGAATTAAAGTTCATTATCTTCACGCTGAGGCCAATGATGGGAAGGTCCTTTTAACCATGGGGCGATTTCCAAGGGCGGAATATCGTGATGATATCACGCAGGTGATATTGACTACGCGTAGTGGGAACTATGCTGTCATCGGCGATGTTGAAGATCTAAGTAAAATCGACTTGTTTGCCCCACCGGAACAGTATACGGTGCCATCCATCTGGAATGATGAGACTTCAGAAGAAGTCGCCGGATGGTTTGCGTTGAAAAACTTACGCGAAATTAAAATTAATCCAGGAGATTTCACTGCGACATCTGGAAAAGATCTTTTAGACAGTCTTGATTCAAGGGCCTATATGATTTATTGTGAGAGAACAAAAAAATAAAAAATGTTTACATGGAATATCAATTGGTAAAGTTCAAGCATATTCATAAAAATGTTCCCCGTGTCATCAATTGACACGGGGAAAAAAATAAAATCCCCCCTAAATCCCCCAAAGGGGGATTTTTTTCGTTGCATGGTGAGTAATGTTCTCTCCTATCTGCTATGCTCTGGCTTCTGTGCACTGATCGTTGTTTGCTGTTGTGCATCATAGCAGAGCAATATGTGGATGCAAGGGTCAAGATGAACGGGCTGCGCACCGCCCTTGCATCCACATATTGCTCTGCTATTTAAGATGCACGCAAACCCCGATGAACAGTGTACAGAAGCCAGAGCATAGCAGAAAG
>ENA-OPWR01000128-OPWR01000128.1-human-gut-metagenome-genome-assembly--contig:-NODE-128-length-72232-cov-2.928357_pt1 | contig 72232 bp, 64 predicted proteins | sample MGYA00241507_ERZ502006 | MGnify/ENA primary metagenome ERZ502006 (study PRJEB25962, sample SAMEA2043041) | human gut metagenome | biome: human gut; feature: human-associated habitat; material: faeces...
TACCTTTTGATATGCAGGCTGCGGGAGGTACAGCCGGATTACTGGAACAGTTTACAGGCTGTTTTTTCAAATGCACACGATTCTTTCAATGAAACAGAAAGCAGTACGGCTTCAGAACGGTTTATAAATTTCTTTTCCCTTTTGCATCAGGAGCTGGGGGTGAATATACTCTCTGCATTTTCAGATGCAGAAAAAAAGGCAGTCATTAATAAATATGGTAATGAGATCACATATTTATTTGATTAAAGTTATTGCTAAGTTAAAAAGTCAGATAGGGCAGATGTAAAAATGGGATAAAGGGAATAAGGAGCAGTCGTGACAGAAGACAGAAAAGAGAACTAAAAAATTAAATCATTTACAATTTCTTCCGATATATCTATTAAACAAAGGGAAAAACGGTCGAAACGGATTTTGACCGGTGTATTTAGCAGTAGTCAGGGAGGAAATGAATATGATATCAAGTTATACCGGCGTAGTAGAAAACGCAGCATCTACAAGTGCTGCCGCAGTGGAAGCAAAAAAGAAGACAGAGCAGACACAAAATGAAAAGAGCGGCAGTGTTTCAGGAAAAACCATAGGCAGTCCGAAGCTCAGTAAAAAAGCGGCGGATTATTATGAATCTTTAAAGAAAAAATATTCCAACATGGATTTTATTCTTGTCAGTGAAGACAAGAAGGAGCAGGCAAAGGCGCAGGCTTCCAGTTATGCCAATGCCAGCAAAATGGTTGTCTTAATTGACGAAGACAAAGTAGAGCGGATGGCAGAAGATGAGAATTACCGCAAGCAGTATGAAGCCATTATTGCAAATGCGGCAAGCGGTATTTCACGGTTAAAGAGCAGTCTGGAATCCAGCGGTGCCAACGTCAAAGGCTTCGGTATGCAGGTCAATGACGGCGGAACGGCAACTTATTTTGCGGTATTGGAAGAATCCTCTGCGGCACAGCGGGAACGCATAGAAAAGAAAGCAGCAAAGAAAAAGGCAGAGAAAAAAGCTGCCGAAAAGAAAGCTGAAAAAAAGCACCAGAAAGAAAAGCTTGAAGAAGCAAGAAGCGAAAAGACGGAAAAAACAGATGTGTCAGATAAGACGGATACTGACAGCGGTACAGTGACGATTACGGCATCTTCTGTGGAAGAATTGCTGCAAAAGATACAGGATTATATGCAGCTGGCAAAAAGCGATACGGTTCTTACGGAAGCCGAAAAGAAGGTTGGACAGAATATCGACTTCTGCGGTTAGGAGCGGCATATGGGAACAGGGACAATTCAAAGCATGGTGGCGCTGTCGGCAATGCAGAACCAGTGGCAGAAAAAGAAAAATGATATCAATGCCGGAAAGACAAGCGAGCTGACCTCTGAACAGCGTGAATTGCAGATGTATCAGTCGCAGGCAGACGATATCCGTGAAGGTCAGAAACCGGCGGCAATCGACATTAAGCTGGCTTCGGGCAGCAGATTAAACGCTGAGGAAATCGAATATTTAAAAAAGCATAATCCGCAGGCTTTAAAGGATTACGAGGAAGAACAAAGAGAGCGCGAAAACTATAAAAGGCAGCTTAGAAACTGCCGCTCAAAGGAAGAAGTGGAACGTGTTAAGACAGCCAAAATGGGCGAGTTTTTGTCTTCTTGCAAAAGCATTGCCTCCAGTCCTTATATTCCAAAAGACCAGAAATGTGCAATGTTAAAAAAGCTGCTGCGGGAAGTAATGGGCATACAGGAAGAACATCAGGAATTTGTGGAATCAGCCCAGTATGCAATTCTGCCGGATGAAGATGAAGATACAAAGTCCAAAAAGACCGATAACAGCACCGATACCATATCCTCAGAGGATAACAGCAGGACAAAGGGAGAGGTAACGACAGACGATGAAGACCCGTTAGAAACAATCCGTCAGGCAATCGCGGCAAACGGAACCGTACTTGAAGCACCAAAGCAGAACGCGGCAGACAGTACGGATACCGAAAGCACGGCAGAAGCACAGCCGGAAAAAACAAAAGCCGGAACAGTCACGGTGATTGCAGACAGCGGTAACAGCGGTCATACAGGCACGGTAAAGACGGCAGGAAAAACAGCGGTTTTTGCAGGTGTGAGTGTCGATATCAGTATTTAACATTTAAACAAAAGCTAAGGGGAAAGTAAAAGGAGTTGAAAAATGTCTATAACGATTAAGATGAATCAGGACAATACCGGAATCCAGATGAGCGGTACAACAGCGGGACGAAACAAAACACAGGATACCAAGACGAGAAGCACTGTATTTGCTGGCGATTTAATGCTCGGACAGGGAAATCAGATTGAGCAGAAAAAGCAGACCGCAAGACGTCAGGCAATGAAACTGATTACAGATGCGTGGGGCAGGGATGAATTGGCTTCCCAGAGCATAAAAGATATGGAACAGCAGAAAGCAGACTATGTAGAGCAGATGCAGGAAGCCAAAGAGCATGAGAAAACCTTTGAAAAGGGCAAAAAGGAGCTTCAGGAGCAATACGGTGTAGCTGATGATTCACAGGAGCAGAAGGATTTGGAATTACTCGAAAAATTCCAGAATTATAAGAACGGCTCACATGATGAAAGCTTTACAAAGGAAGACGTTGACCGGTTAAAGGAATTGCAGAATCTTCCGCGTACAGAATATCAGGAAAAGGCACTCCGGTTAAACCAGATTGCCGGTTCAATGAAAGTAACTGCTTCCAATGCGAAGGATAAGCTGATTGAGCTGACAGATACAATCGCAAAGGCAAAGACCGATCAGGCAAAGTCACAGGATATGTTAAAAGCAGGCAGTGCAGCAGATGATATTTTGGAAGCTTCCAACAAAGAAATCATGGGGCTGCTCATTCAGGACGGAAAAGAGCATATCGACAAAGAGCAGGAAGAAGCGCAGAAGAAAGCCGAGGAGCAGAAAGAGAAGCGTGACGAACAGCAGGAGCGCATTGATGAGGCAAAGCAGGAGAGGAAAGAGCAGGAAGAACTCATCAAGGGTCAGGCGGAGGCAGACAGTGCCGAGCAGGATTTATCCCTCCAGCGCAAGACAACAAACAATGTCGAAGCTGCACAACAGAATATCCGCAATATTCTTGAGGATAATAATCTGCTGGCAGAAGACTTAAAGGGAATTAAAATTGATTTTAATTTCTAAAAAATAATTTGAATATCAAAATACTATTGACAAAGGAAAAGTTTTCCTGTATAGTAACAACTAGTTTGAGAGTCAAACAAAAAGCTTTTACGGATTTCGTTTGACTCTTAAATTTTTAGATTAATATTTTGATTATCAAAAAGTAAGACATTCAAAACGAAAATCTGAAGAAACGAAACAGAATTTTAAAGAAGGAAAATGTCAAAGCTGCGGGACATTTTCCGGGAAAAAGAAAACGCGGCACAGAGGCAGATATGAATACGAAAATAATAGGAACGGGAAGTGCTGTTCCGTCAAGGGTGCTTGACAATGCAGAACTTTCAACATTTTTGGATACCAGTGATGAGTGGATTCGCACCAGAACCGGAATCCGAAGCCGTCATATCGCACAGGAAGGTCAGACTGCATCAGCGCTTGCGGCACAAGCCGCGAAAAAGGCGATAGCAGATGCCGGGATAGCGGCAGAACAGATAGAAGCCATTATCGTTGCGACTTCAACGCCTGATTACATATTTCCGAGTACGGCAAATCTTGTCCAACAGGAGATTGGGGCAGAGCGCGCGGCATGTTTTGATTTAAGCGCCGCCTGTACAGGATTTTTGTATGCAATGAGTGTGGCAGATGCCTATATTAAAGCGGGCATGTACAAAAAGGTACTGGTTATCGGTGCGGAAGTGATGTCGCAGGTGGTGGACTGGAAAGACAGAAGTGTCTGTGTGCTGTTTGGTGACGGCGCAGGTGCGGTTGTTTTAGGTGAAGACAGCAGCGGAAAAAGCATTTTCAGACTGCATAGCGACAGCGGTAGTGCACAGGCTTTGACACTGGGAAAAGAAAATGCGGTGCATATGAACGGACGGGAAATTTTCTCTTTTGCAGTTCGGAAAGTACCGGAGTCTGTTAAAGAAGTGCTAGAAGAATCGGAAACGGCAAAGGAACAGGTAAAATATTTTATTTTACATCAGGCAAATGCAAGAATGATTGAAAGTATTGCAAAGCGGCTGGATGTACCGGTTGAAAAATTTCCGATGAATCTGGAAACCCACGGAAATACTTCAGCGGCAAGCATACCGGTTCTTTTAGACGAATTAAACAGACAAAACCGCCTGATACCGGGCGATGTGTTGATCCTGTCCGGCTTTGGCGGCGGATTAAGCTGGGGCAGTGCATTGCTGGAATGGCACAAATGACAGGCAGAATATGCGTAGATTACAAGAGAATATCAAAAATATATTGTAGTAGAATGGAGATTAAAAAGATGTTAGAAAAAATGAAAGAAATTATCGCAGGACAGTTAAATGTAAACGCAGAGGATGTAAAGCCGGAATCACGCTTCAAGGAAGACTTAAATGCAGATTCACTGGATTTATTTGAACTGGTAATGGCACTGGAAGACGAATATTCCGTAGAAATTCCGTCAGAAGAACTTGAAAAGTTATTAACGGTACAGGATGTCTGTGATTATTTAAAAAATCACGGTGTAGAAGCTTAAAAAGCAGTGAGGTAAAAAGGCAGACAACGTTTATAAAGATGTTCGGAGATGAGAAAATATGCAGACAAGAATTACAAAACTGCTTGAAATTGAATACCCGGTCATTCAGGGTGGTATGGCATGGGTCGCAAATGCGGCGCTTGCGGCAAATGTTTCAAAAGCGGGCGGCATCGGATTTATCGGGGCGGCAAATGCACCGGCAGAATGGGTACGGAGTGAAATCCGCAGGGCAAAAGAGATTACAGATAAGCCAATCGGCGTGAATGTTATGCTGTTAAGTGAGCATGTAGACGAAGTGGCACAGGTTGTAGCCGAAGAAGGTGTAAAAGCCGTAACGACAGGAGCCGGTAATCCTGCAAAATACATGAAACAGTGGAAAGAAGCGGGAATTCGTGTGATTCCTGTGGTTGCTTCTGTTGCAATGGCAAGAATGATGGAACGTGCGGGCGCAGATGCGATTGTTGCAGAGGGCATGGAGTCCGGCGGTCATATCGGTGAGCAGACAACAATGTCCCTGCTCCCACAGGTTGTCGATGCGGTATCGGTTCCGGTTATCGGTGCAGGCGGCATTGGTGACGGCAGAGGCATGGCAGCGGCATTGATGCTGGGTGCGGAAGCGGTACAGCTAGGAACGCGTTTTATCGTTGCAAAGGAATCCACCGTCAGTCAGGCGTACAAAGACCGTGTGATTGGCGCAAAGGATATTGATTCCGTCGTTACGGGAAGAAGCACGGGACATCCGGTGCGCTCCCTTAGAAATACAATGACACGCCAGTATCTTGAAATGGAAAAAAACAATGTATCCTTTGAAGAATTGGAACACCTGACACTGGGTGCACTGCGCAAAGCTGTTGTAGACGGTGATGTTGCCATGGGAACGGTCATGGCTGGTCAGATTGCAGGCATGATAAAAAAAGAACAGACCTGTGCAGAAATTATTCAGGAAATTGTGCAGGAAGCGAAAGAAACGATAAAAAAATGCAGTATCTTTGCGGAAGATTCGTGCGGAAATGAGGCAGAACATGCGTAAAACAGCATTTCTCTTTCCGGGACAGGGCGCACAGAATGTCGGAATGGGACGTTCTTTTTATGAAAAATATGATGCCGTCAGACAATATTTTAAAACGGCACAGGAAGTGACAGGCATTGATGTTGCGTCACTTTGTTTTGAAGAAAATGAAGCTTTAAATCAGACCGAATACACGCAGATTGCCATGTATACAACAGAATGTGCGATACTGAACGTTTTACAGGAAAAAGGGATTCCGTACGAAGCGGCGGCAGGACTTTCGCTGGGAGAATATGCAGCACTGACAGCAGCAGGGGCTTTGTCTTTTAAGGACGGCTGTTACGTAATCCGCAGACGCGGCATTTATATGGAACAGGCAGTACCGGAAGGTCAGGGCAGTATGGCGGCAGTGTTGGGACTTAGTGCCAAACAGACGGAAGAAGTACTAAAAACATCACTGGACACTGCAAAAATCGGCATTGCCAATTATAATTGTCCGGGGCAGATTGTCATTTCCGGCGAAAAAGGCGAAGTGGAACGGGCGGCAGAAGTTTTAAAGCAGGCAGGCGCAAAAAGAGTGGTGCCGTTAAGGGTCAGCGGACCGTTTCATTCCCCGTTGCTTTACGGCGCGGGAGAACAGCTTCAAAAAGAACTCGAAAAGATTTCATTTAACAAAATCAGGATACCTTATATTGCCAATCTGACGGCGGAATATGTAACAGACAGCAAAGAAATTCCGGAACTGTTAAGAAAGCAGGTTTATTCACCGGTACGCTTTGAACAGACGTTACGTAAGTTAATCACGGACGGTTTTGATACATTTATAGAAATCGGACCGGGAAGAACACTAACCGGATTTGTAAAAAAGACGGCAAAGGAAATGCAGTGTGAAGGAATCACCTGTATCAATATTGAAAAGGAAGAAGATTTATCACAGCTTATCACAGAATAGTCAGGAGGGCATCATGCAGGAAATGAACGGACAAATTGCGCTGGTAACGGGCGCAGGCAGGGGAATCGGTAGTGCGATTGCGAAAAGCTTTGCCAAAGAAGGTGCAACTGTGATTGTAAATTATGCAGGAAATGCGCAGGCGGCACAGGATACGGTAGATAGTATTTTAAAAAACGGCGGCAGTGCGGAAAAATATCAGTGTGATGTGTCAGACTTTGCGGCTGTCGAGGAAATGATAAAATATGTCGTACAAAAATATGAAAAAATCGACATTTTAGTAAATAATGCAGGAATAACAAAGGACGGACTGCTTCTTAGAATGTCAGAACAGGATTTTGAACAGGTGCTTGCAGTCAATCTTGGAGGAACATTTCACTGTATCCGCCATGCGGCAAAATATATGATAAAGCAAAGAAGCGGCAGGATTATCAATCTGGCATCGGTTGTCGGTCTGACAGGAAATGCAGGACAGGCAAATTACGCGGCATCCAAAGCCGGTGTTATCGGGCTTACAAAATCTGCGGCAAAAGAACTGGCATCCAGACAGATTACAGTCAACGCGATTGCACCGGGTTATATTGACACAGATATGACAGCTGTGCTTTCTGACAGTGTAAAGGAAAGTGTACAGTCATCAATTCCTTTAAAACGCATGGGAACGGCGCAGGATATAGCACAGGCGGCGGTATTTCTGGCTTCGGATAAGGCATCGTATATTACCGGACAGGTGCTGTCAGTCAACGGCGGCATGGTATAGACGATATTGTTTCTAAACGAAGGTAAAGCAGTTTTGAGGGGCAGATGAGCAGATTGGAGGAAGAAATGCAGAAAAGCAGAGTAGTTGTGACAGGAATGGGTGCAATTACACCGATTGGTTTGACCGTAGAGGAATTCTGGGAAAACGTAAAAGCACAAAAAGTCGGTATCGGTGCAATTACAAAATTTGATACAACGGATTTTAAGGTAAAGCTTGCAGCAGAAGTAAAAGGCTTTGATGCACAGGCATATATGGATTTTAAACAGGCAAAACGTATGGAATTGTTCAGTCAGTATGCGGTAGCGGCGGCAGGACAGGCAATTAAAGATGCCGGACTGGATATGGAAAAAGAAGACGCATACCGCGTCGGAACGTCTATCGGTTCCGGAATCGGCAGCTTAGATGCCATGGAGCGTGAGCATAAAAAGCTGCTGGAGCGTGGACCGGGAAGGATTAATCCACTGTTAGTTCCGCTTATGATTACCAATATGGCGGCAGGAAATGTATCCATTGCATACGGATTAAAAGGAAAAAACATCAATGTGGTAACAGCCTGTGCGACAGGAACAAATTCTATCGGGGAGGCATACCGCTCTATCCAGTGCGGTGATGCAGATGTTATGGTCTGCGGTGGTACGGAAAGCAGTATTACACCGATTGGAATCGGAGGATTTACGGCACTTACGGCACTTTCTACAAGCACAGACCCGCTTAGGGCATCCCTGCCGTTTGATAAGAACAGAAACGGATTTGTTATGGGAGAAGGTGCGGGTGTTCTGGTACTGGAATCCTTAGAACATGCCAAGAAGCGCGGCGCGCATATATATGCGGAAATTGCCGGATACGGCTGTTCAAGCGATGCGTATCATATCACCTCTCCGGCGGAAGACGGAAGCGGCGCGGCACGTGCCATGACAAATGCCATGCAGGAAGCAGGCGTATTACCGCAGGAAGTGGATTATATCAATGCACACGGAACCGGTACACATCACAACGATTTGTTTGAAACGAGGGCAATTAAGCTGGCATTTGGCGAAGCGGCAGAAAATGTACCGGTCAGCTCCACCAAATCCATGGTCGGACACCTTCTGGGTGCGGCAGGTGCGGTAGAGCTGATTGCCTGTATCAAGTCGGTAACAGATGGGTATCTGCATCCGAATGTGGGGCTTACGGAAACAGAAGACGAAATGGATTTGCAGTATATTAAAGGAAAAGGCATTGAAACAGAGGTGAAGACGGTGCTGTCCAATTCCCTTGGATTTGGCGGGCACAATGCAACGCTTCTTGTGAAAAAGTTTTCATAAAAGAAATGAGGCAGTTATGGAATTAGAGCAGATTTTAAAACTGATAGATGCCGTGTCGAAAAGCGCGCTGACAGGTTTTTCACTGGAAGAAGGAGAAACGAAGCTTACGCTTACCGCAGAACGCGTAAAAGAATTCAATCCGGTACAGCAGACAGGCGAGCCGGGTGTACAGTCCGGCTGTATGCAGGCATCACAGGCAGGAAACCGGTCCGGTGTTTCCGAGGAAAGAACGCAGAGCATGACGACAGGAAATCCGGCAGCCATGGACGGATACAGCTTTACGGCGGCGGGCGGTGAATATCAGACCGATACGCAAAAAAATGAAAAGCAGGCAGAGGGTACAGTTGTTGCTTCGCCGCTGGTCGGCATTTTCTACAGTGCGCCGTCCCCGGAAGACGAACCATTTGTTACAGTGGGCGATACCGTAAAAAAAGGACAGACACTCGGTGTTATCGAAGCAATGAAGCTGATGAATGAAATTGAAAGCGAGTGTGACGGAATTGTCAAAGAAGTGCTGGTTGAAAACGGTGAAATGGTCGAGTTTGGACAGCCGCTGTTTATTGTAGGAGTGTGAAAATGCCATAAATCAAAGCATTTTCACACGGCACTTTGTGATGCAGACATCACAAAGATGCCCTGAGAAATCATCTGTGGAATGTGAAAATGCCATAAATCAAAGCATTTTCACATGGTTGTTTGCTTCCGGGTGAAAGCAAACAACCCGAATAGTAGATGAGAAATCATCTGTGGAATGGAGAAAAATATGCTTACAACAAAGGAAATTATGGAGATTATTCCACACAGACATCCGTTTCTGCTGGTGGATACGGTGACGGAGTGTGAGCCGGGACAGCGGGCAGTCGGATATAAGTGTGTGACATACGATGAACCGTATTTTGCGGGACATTTTCCGGGAGAACCGGTGATGCCCGGTGTCTTACAGATAGAAGCCTGCGCACAGGTTGGAGCGGTGGCAATTCTGTCACTGGAAAAGAATAAAGGAAAGACAGCATACTTTGGCGCAGTAAATAACGCACGTTTTAAAAGAAAGGTTGTGCCGGGCGACAAGCTGAAAATGGAATGTGAAATTATTAAAAGCAAAGGTCCTGTCGGAATCGGAAAAGTGACGGCAAGCGTAGATGGAGAAACTGCACTTACCGCGGAATTGACCTTTATGATTGGCTAAACATGTAAAAATGTCTGCGGAAAGGAAAGAAGAAATGTTTCAGAAGTTATTGATTGCAAACAGAGGGGAAATTGCGGTGCGCATTATCCGGGCATGCCGTGAAATGGGCATCAAAACGGTTGCCGTGTATTCACAGGCGGATGCCGACGCACTGCATACCCAGCTTGCCGATGAAAGCATTTGTATCGGAAAGGCAGAAGCAAAGGACAGTTATCTGAATATGGAACGCATTTTAAGCGCAACGATTGCATCGGGAGCTGATGCTATTCATCCGGGTTTTGGTTTTTTATCTGAAAACAGCAAATTCGCTGCACTTTGTGAAAAATGTAACATTGCATTTATCGGTCCGTCTGCAAGGACAATCGAAGAAACCGGAAATAAATCGGAAGCCAGAAATGCAATGGTGCGGGCGGGTGTTCCGGTCATTCCGGGTACGAAAGAACCCATTTTTACGGCGGAAGCAGGCAGGAAATTTGCAGATGAAATCGGTTATCCGGTCATGATAAAAGCGGCACTTGGCGGTGGTGGAAAAGGTATGCGTGTGGTGCAAAACAGTACAGATTTTGAGAAAAATTTTCAAAATGCACAGCGTGAAGCCGAAAATGGTTTTGGCGACAATTCCATGTATATTGAAAAATATATTGAACATCCAAAACATATCGAGTTTCAGATACTGGCGGATAATGAGGGCAATACGATTCATTTGGGTGAACGCGACTGTTCGGTACAGCGCAGACATCAGAAAATGATTGAGGAATCACCGTGTATCGCGCTGGACGAGGATTTGCGGGAACAAATGGGAGCAATGGCGGTTCGGGCGGCAAAAGCGGTCGGATACCGTAATGCCGGGACGGTGGAATTTCTTTTAGACAGCCACAGACAGTTTTATTTTATGGAAATCAACACGCGAATTCAGGTGGAGCATGGGGTGACAGAGCTTGTCACAGGCATTGATCTTGTAAAAGAGCAGATTCGCATTGCTGCGGGAGAGAAACTCGGACTGCGCCAGAGTGATATTCATCTGACGGGTCATGCGATGGAAGTGCGTATTAATGCCGAAAATCCGGATAAAAATTTTGCGCCGTGTCCGGGCACGATTCAGGAACTGCATATTCCCGGCGGAAACGGTGTGCGGATTGATACGGCAGTTTATCCGGGCTATATAATACCACCATATTATGATTCGATGATTATGAAAGTAATGGTATATGACAAAGACCGTGAATCAGCATTGAAAAAGATGAGAAGTACTTTAGGGGAAGTTATTATTGAGGGTGTAACGACCAATCTGGACTTTCAGTATGAGATTTTAAAAAATAAGGAATTTGAAAGCGGTGCGGTTCATACAGATTTTATTGAGAAAAATTTTGAAGAAACCGCTTAAAACGGGATTAATTTTAAAATAAAAGGCAGGGATAGAGTGTGCATTTAAAAGGATTATTTAAAAAGGAAAATCAGCCGGTGCGGCATCAGAATCAGGCGGAAGCGCCGAATGTCCCGGACGGATTGTATACAAAATGCGAAAGCTGTCATGAAATGATTCTGACGGAAGATTTTACGCAGAATGCTTATGTCTGCCCGAAATGCGGACATTATATGAAAATAGGCGCGTATGAGCGGATAAAAATGGTGTTTGATGCACAGACATTTGAAGAATGGGACGAAGAATTTACCGGCGGCAATCCCTGTCATTTTAAAGGATATGAAGAAAAACTTGGGGATTTACAGAGAGACACCGGTTTAAATGAAGCAGTGATTACCGGAAAAGGAAAAATAGACGGCATGGAAGCGGCAGTCGGAGTGTGCGATACACGATTTCTTATGGGAAGCATGGGATATGTCGTGGGTGAGAAGCTGACAAGGGCGATTGAGCGGGCAACGGTAGAAAAGCTTCCGCTGATAATATTTACCTGTTCCGGGGGCGCGAGAATGCAGGAGGGCATTGTATCACTCATGCAAATGGAAAAGACGGCGGCGGCGCTGAAAAAATTTGATGCGGCAGGCGGACTTTATATTACCGTGCTTACCAATCCGACAACCGGCGGCGTGACGGCAAGCTTTGCCATGCTGGGTGATATTATTCTTGCAGAACCGCAGGCGCTGGTCGGATTTGCTGGACCGCGTGTTATCAGACAGACCATAGGGGAAGAACTGCCGGAAGGATTTCAGCGGACGGAATTTTTACTGGAACATGGATTGATTGATAATATCGTGGAACGCAGATTTTTAAAGCAGACCTTATCGACACTGCTGCGGCTGCATAAAAAGCCACAGGCAGAAACAATGAGCCGCTATCAGCAGTATTTAGATGACATATATGCAAAAAAAATTGATATTAAAAAAGAAGAAGCACTGTTGGCGGCAAAAAATGAAAAGAAGCAGTTGTCGGCATGGGAAAAGGTGCAGATTGCAAGAAGCAGCAAACGTCCGTCGGCGCTTGACTATATCGGATATCTCACCAAAGATTTTTATGAATTGCATGGTGACAGGGCGTACCGTGATGACGGTGCAATCGTGGGCGGTATCGCATTTTTTGGGAAACAGCCGGTGACTGTAATCGGACAGCAGAAAGGTGCAACGACAAAAGAGAATATTGTGCGTAATTTCGGAATGCCGTACCCGGAAGGATACCGTAAAGCACTGCGCCTGATGAAACAGGCAGAAAAGTTTCATCGTCCGGTATTGTGCCTTGTGGATACACCGGGGGCATACTGCGGCATTGGTGCAGAGGAACGCGGACAGGGAGAAGCGATTGCAAAAAATCTGTTTGAAATGGCGGATTTAAAAGTGCCTGTGCTTTCGATTGTCATTGGAGAAGGCGGAAGCGGCGGTGCGCTGGCACTTGCGGCGGGAAATGAAGTCTGGATGCTGGAAAATTCGGTGTATTCAATTCTCTCACCGGAGGGCTTTGCATCAATTTTGTGGAAGGACGCATCCAAAGCAGAAAAAGCGGCGCAGGTAATGAAACTGACAGCACAGGATTTAAAGGAACTGGGCATTATCGAACAGATTCTGCCGGAATTTCCGGTTGTCAGCAGTGACAATATGAATCGTGTTACTTTATATATGAAACGTAAAATTGCAGGATTTCTGGTGAAATATCAGCAGATGGGCGGTGAAGAACTGGCAGAACAGCGGTATCAGCGCTTCCGGGGAATGTAACAGGAAAAAAATCTCCTAAAGGCAGGGCAAAATGTGTCCTGGCATTTAGGAGATTTTTTTGCGTTATAGGGAATTGTGAATTTTTTTAAAGAAAAATAGAAATAAACAGTATATAACACTTGACAACAGCTATATGCTGTTATACACTGTTTATACGGAAAGGAGGAAGTGAGATTGAATATTATTATCAATCATTCATCTATGGTGCCGATTTATGAGCAAATTGTAGATGTGGTGAAGACACAGATTCGCAAAGGAGAACTTAAAGAAGATGAGAATCTTCCTTCTGTGCGTATGCTGGCAAAAGAACTTAAAATCAGTGCGTTGACGGTAAAAAAAGCATATGATGCTCTGGAAGAAGAAGGATTTGCAATTACAATACATGGAAAAGGAACATACATCACGGCTGCAAATACAGAGCTTTTGCTTGAAGAACAGAAAAAAGAAATTGAAGCGGATTTAGAAAAAGCAGTTTTTAAAGCCAGAAGATGCGGCATCAGTGATGAAGAACTAAAGAATTTATTAGAATTAATATTGGAGGGATAGCCGATGTTAAAAATTGACCATCTAGTGAAAAATTATAATACATTTTCCCTTGATTGTTCGTTGGAAGTTCTGCCGGGACAGATTACAGGGCTTGTGGGGAAAAACGGAGCAGGTAAAAGTACAACATTTCATGCAGTACTGGGACTGCTTAGACCGGATAGCGGGAAAATTACTCTATTAGGAAAAGCCAGTCAGGAAATAACAGCGAAGGATAAACAAAAACTGGGGGCTGCATTATCCGATTCCGGGTTTAGTGGAAATCTGACGATTCAGGATATTATTTCTGTACTGGAAAAACTGTATGATGATTTTAATAAGAATTTTTTTATGAAACAGGTGGAAATTTTCGGTCTGCCTTATAAAAAGAAATTGAAGGATTTTTCAACAGGCATGAAAGCGAAATTAAAGGTTTTGATTGCAATTTCACATCAGGCAAAACTGTTGCTGCTTGACGAACCGACAGCCGGGCTGGACGTGGTTGCAAGAAATGAGGTACTGGATTTAATACGGGATTATATGGCAGAAGATGAAGAACGTGCTGTTCTTATCAGTTCTCATATTTCAAGTGATTTAGAATCATTGTGTGATGATTTTTATATGTTAAAGGACGGAAAAATCATTTTTCATGAAGAAACAGATGTCCTGCTTGACCAATATGTTGTTTTAAAAGTAGATGAAGCACAGTATGAGAAGCTGGATAAAAGTTTTATTTTAAAAGTGCAGAAAGAAAATTACGGATATGCCTGTCTTACAAATGAAAATGCGTTTTATATAGAAAACTATCCGCAGATAATCATAGAAAAAGCTGCGATTGATGAGATTGTGACAATGCTTAGCGGAGGTGATGAACAATGTTAGGACTTTTTATTAAAGATTTAAAGCTGTTAAAAGCACAGAAGAAGCTGTTTATGCTTGTTGGTATAGTGACAGCAGTTGTACTGTTTAATATACAGGACGGTACAGAAATGATTGGATTTATGGCAGGATATATGGTATTTGTTGTAACAATGGCGGCAACAAGCACTATCGGTTGTGATGAAGCAGACCATGGAACGGTATTCTTATTTACACTGCCGGTCAGCAGAAAGGAATATGTTTTAGAAAAATATGGTCTGGCGGTGGCAGGAAGTGCGGCAGCAGTATGTATTGTAACGGTACTTGTCTATCTTGTAAGTGTTGTAAGAGGCAGTCAGCTTATGGCAGAGCAGCTTTTTATCATTCTCATTATGATGCCGCTGGCACTTATTTTATTTTCTTTGATGGTGCCGTTTCAGTTACGGTTTGGCGCAGAAAAGGGCAGAATGATGCTGCTGGGAGCTTATGGCGCAGTATTTGGCGGATTGTATATTCTTAAAAATTTCACAGAAAAGTGGAATGTGGATTTGTCGTGGATTGGACAGAAAATAGAGCGGTATTCGCAGGGTACATGGACGATAGTGGCAGTCGTAGCAGCGCTGGCAGTTATGCTGGTATCTTACTTTGCCAGTGTACGGATTTTAAATAAAAAGGAAATTGACTGATGGCATAAAAATGGGACAGTCCGGTTTAAATGTTTTACCGGCTGTCCCTTTTTTTATGTTATATAAATTACTTATTATTCTTCTTGCTTAATTCCTGTTCCTTCATTGCGCGAACCTTTAATGAAAGACCAAACAGATTAATGAAACCGTCTGCATCATGGTGGTCATAAAGGTCACCGGTCTTAAAGGAAGCGATAGATTCGTTGTAGAGTGAATATGGAGAAGTTGTACCGGCTTTGATGATGTTGCCTTTGTACAGCTTAAACTTAACTTCGCCTGTTACATTTTCCTGTGTCTTTTCAATAAATGCCTGAACAGCTTCACGAAGCGGTGTGAACCACTTTCCTTCGTAAATAATCTGGGCAAACTTATTTGCCATATTCATTTTAACTGTTGTTGTATCACGGTCAAGAATCAGTTCCTCTAACTGCTGATGTGCTTCGTAAAGAATGGTTCCGCCAGGAGTTTCATAAACACCACGGGACTTCATGCCGACAACGCGGTTTTCAACGATATCAACGATACCGATACCATGCTTGCCGCCTAATCTGTTTAATTCGCGGATGATATCAGAAACCTTCATTTCCTTACCGTTTACAGACTTTGGTACACCATGTTCAAATGTCATAGTTACATATTCACCTTCTTCAGGAGCTTCTTCCGGAGAGTTTCCTAAAACAAGCAGATGCTTGTAGTTCGGTTCATTTGCAGGGTCTTCCAGTTCAAGGCCTTCATGGCTGATGTGCCATAAGTTACGGTCACGGCTGTAGCTGGTATCTGCAGAGAATGGAAGATGGATACCGTGCTGTTTGCAGTATTCGATTTCTGCTTCTCTTGAATCCAGTGTCCATTTTTCATTTCTCCAAGGAGCAATGATGTTGATGTCCGGAGCTAAAGCCTTGATTGCCAGTTCAAAACGAATCTGGTCATTACCTTTACCGGTAGCACCGTGGCAGATTGCTGTAGCGCCTTCTTTTCTTGCAATTTCAACCAGTCTTTTTGCGATAACAGGTCTTGCCATGGAAGTACCTAAAAGATACTTATTTTCATATACGGCATGAGCCTGTACACAAGGTACGATGTAATCGTCACAGAATTCATCTGTTAAATCTTCAATATATAATTTAGAAGCACCGCATGAGAGCGCTCTTTCCTGTAAACCGTCTAACTCCTCGCCCTGTCCGCAGTCTGCGCATACACAGATTACTTCATAGTCAAAATTCTCCTTTAACCACGGGATAATAGCTGTGGTATCAAGTCCGCCTGAGTAGGCAAGAATTACTTTTTCTTTCATAATTGATATCCTCCGAATTGATTGAATTTGTATGGTTGCAATTGGCAACGAACTTGTGTCTTATGATAAACCACATAAGGTAAAAATGCAATAGGTAAAAATGAATAATATGCAAAAATATACAAAAATCATGTATATTTATAAAAAAATTCAAATTAACACTTTACAGGACAAAAAAAATTGCTATAATGAAACATAACGAATATTTTACAGCGAGGTAAAAGATATGATTAAGGTAGGAATTATTGGTGCAACAGGATATGCCGGAAATGAGCTGGTAAGACTGTTACTGGGACATAAGGATGCAGAAATTGTGTGGTATGGTTCAAGAAGCTATATTGACCAGAAATATGCAGATGTATACAGAAATATGTTTCAGCTTGTTGATGCGGTCTGCATGGATGATAACATGGACGAACTTGCAAAGCAGGTTGATGTCATTTTCACAGCGACACCGCAGGGCTTATGTGCTTCTTTAGTAAATGAAGAAATTTTATCCAATACAAAGATTGTTGATCTGAGTGCGGATTTCCGTTTAAAAGATGTGAGTATTTATGAACAGTGGTATAAGCTGGAGCATAAAGCACCGCAGTACATTGATGAAGCGGTTTACGGCTTATGCGAAATCAACAGAAACCAGATTACCAAAAAAACAAGAATTGTAGCAAATCCCGGCTGCTATACAACAACCTCGATTCTTACCTTATATCCAATGGTAAAAGAAGGGCTGATTGACCCGGATACCATTATTATTGATGCAAAGAGCGGTACATCAGGCGCAGGACGCGGCGCAAAGGTTGCCAATCTTTTCTGCGAAGTCAATGAAAGCATGAAAGCATACGGTGTCGGCACACACAGACATACACCGGAGATTGAAGAACAGTTAGGTTATGCCTGCGGCAGAAATGATTTAAAACTCATTTTCACACCACACCTTGTTCCGATGAACCGTGGTATTTTAGTAACGGCATATGCAAATCTGGCAAAGGACGTTACATACGAAGAAGTAAAAGCAGTTTATGATAAATATTATAAGGAAGAAACATTTGTCAGAGTGCTGGAAAGGGACGTCTGCCCGGAAACACGCTGGGTAGAGGGCAGTAACTTTGTGGACGTCGGATTTAAGATTGAGCCGAGAACCCACCGCCTGATTATGATGGGTGCACTTGATAACCTTGTAAAGGGTGCGGCAGGTCAGGCTGTACAGAACATGAATTTATTATTTGGATTACCGGAAACAGAAGGGCTTATGGCGGCACCGATGTTCCCGTAGAAGTGTGAACAAGATTCCATTGCAGGGAAAACGCCTCAACGTGTTACTTGACTTCGGCTTATTTCCCTGTAACGGAATCAGGTTACAATATTTGCAGAATGAGGAGAAATGCGAAAATCCTTAAATTGAAGATTTTCGCATAGCACTTTGTGCCGCAGGCGTCACAAAGCTGCTCTATCGCAGAACTGAATCAATTCAGTTCGCGATTCCTCCGGCATTAGAATGCCTGCGGAATGGAGTGTAATATGGAAATCATTAAAGGCGGCGTGACTGCGGCAAAGGGATTTTGTGCGGCAGGTTTAAACGCAGGAATAAAAAATAACGAAAAAAAAGATATGGCGATGGTTTACAGTGAAAAGCCATGTGTAACAGCAGGAACATTTACAACAAATAAGGTTTTTGCAGCGCCGGTAAAGTGGGATAAGGACATTGTGGCAAATTCACCATTTGCACAGGCAGTTGTTGTCAACAGCGGTGTTGCTAATGCCTGTACCGGAAAAGAGGGCGATGACGCGTGTGCGGCAGAAGCAAAGGCTGTATCCGAAGCATTACAGGTTCCGGAAAGTGCAGTATTGGTTGCCTCTACCGGTGTTATCGGCGCACAGCTTCCAATGGATAAAATCTGTGCAGGAATTAAAGAACTTCCAAAGAAGCTTGGCAGTTCATTAGAGCATGGCACACTGGCGGCAGAAGCCATTATGACGACAGATACCGTGGATAAGCAGGTCGCCGTACAGATTGAGGTTGGCGGAAAGACGGTTACAGTTGGCGGTATGTGTAAGGGAGCCGGCATGATTCATCCGAACATGGCAACCATGCTGTGTTTTGTGACAACCGATGCGTGCATTAAAAAAGATGCTTTGCAGAAAATGACAAAAGCGATTGTCAGCGATACTTTTAATATGATTTCCGTGGACGGCGATACTTCAACAAATGATACCGTTCTGGTGCTTGCAAACGGCATGGCGGAAAATGATATTATTACCGAAGACAGCAAGGATTATCACACATTTTATGATGCACTGTTTTATGTACTGCGTGAGCTTTCTAAAAAGATTGCAGGTGACGGTGAAGGCTGTACCTGTCTGTTTGAAGTGCAGGTAAAAAATGCGGCAGCAAAAGAACAGGCAAAGGTGCTTGCAAAGTCGATTGTTACTTCAAGTCTTACAAAAGCGGCAATTTTCGGTCACGATGCGAACTGGGGCAGAATCCTCTGTGCAATGGGCTATTCCGGTGCGGACTTAGAACCGGAAAAAGTAGATATTTACTTTGAAAGTGAAGCCGGAAAGTTAAAAATTGTAGAAAACGGAAAAGCAACCGATTACAGTGAAGAAAAAGCAACAGAAATCTTATCAAAGAATCCGGTTATTGCTATTGCAGATGTAAAAATGGGAAATGAAGAAGCAACCGCATGGGGCTGTGATTTGACATTTGACTATGTAAAAATTAACGCGGATTACCGCTCATAATGAAGTTTCGTATTAAAGATACGGCAACGGAAATATTTTGCGGCGGCAGGTAAAAATACTGTTAAAAGTGTATATTAAAAATGGAGAGAACAGACATGGAAATGAATGAAGAATTGAAAAAAGCGCAGGTTCTGGTGGAAGCGCTTCCATATATCCAGAAATTTAACAGAAAGATTATCGTTGTCAAATACGGCGGCAGTGCAATGGTTGACGAAGAATTAAAAAGAAAAGTCATTCAGGACGTTGTACTGTTAAAGCTGGTAGGCTTTAAGCCGATTATCGTACACGGCGGTGGCAAGGAAATCAGCAAATGGGTTGAAAAATCCGGCATGGAACCGCATTTCTTAAACGGACTGCGCGTAACCGATGAGCCGACAATGGAAATCGCCGAAATGGTTTTAAATAAGGTCAATAAAAGCCTTGTATCCATGATTGAAGAACTCGGCGTCAAGGCATGCGGTATCAGTGGTAAAGACGGTGGCATGTTAAAGGTGGATAAAAAGCTTTCCGGCGGCGAAGACATCGGCTATGTAGGTGAAGTCAAGGAAGTGGATACAACACTGCTTCATACACTGTTAAAGGACGATTTCCTTCCGGTTATCTGCCCGATTGGATATGATGATAATTTCCATGCTTACAATATTAATGCCGATGATGCGGCATGTGCCATTGCAAGAGCAGTTAACGCAGAAAAGCTGGCATTCCTTACGGATATTGAGGGCGTTTACAGAGATTACAACGACAAGTCTTCCCTGATTTCAGAGCTTTCAACAGATGAAGCCAGAGAACTGCTTGCGGGCGGTACAATCGGCGGCGGAATGCTTCCGAAGCTGAACAACTGCATTGATGCGATTGAACACGGCGTATCCCGTGTCCATATCTTAGACGGCAGAATTCCGCACTGTCTGTTACTTGAAATCTTTACAAACAAAGGTATCGGTACAGCGATTTTAAGCAACGAAGCAGAACGTTTTTATGATACAAACATTTAACGAAAATTTCGGAGGAAAAAATGGATACAAAGACAATTATTGAAACAGCCGAGGAGCATTTGATTCATACCTACAACCGTTACCAGATTGTACTGGATAAAGGGGACGGTGTGCATTTATACGACACAGACGGCAAGGAATATCTGGATTTCGGTGCCGGTATTGCCGTATTTGCATTAGGATATAACAATAAAGAATATAATGATGCCTTAAAGGCACAGATTGACAAGCTGGTACATACATCGAACTACTTTTACAACGAACCGGCGGCAAAGGCGGCAAAAATGCTGACCAAAGCGACCGGAATGGACAGAGTATTTTTTACCAACAGCGGTACGGAAGCTGTTGAAGGTGCGATTAAGCTTGCAAAGAAATATGCGTATTTAAAGGATGGCTCAACCGACCATGAAATTATTGCAATGGAACATTCTTTCCACGGCAGAAGCATGGGTGCGCTTGCCGTAACAGGCAACAAGCACTATCAGGAAGCCTTTGGACCGATGATTCCGGGAATCCGTTTTGCACAATACAACAATCTAGAAAGCGTAAAGGAACTTGTAAATGAAAAGACCTGCGCGATTATTTTTGAAACCGTTCAGGGAGAGGGCGGCGTTTATCCGGCAAAGAAGGAATTTATCGAAGGTGTCAGAAAGCTTTGTGACGAAAAGGGTATCCTTTTAATTTTAGATGAAATTCAGTGCGGCATGGGCAGAACCGGTTCGATGTTTGCTTATCAGCAGTACGGTGTGAAGCCGGATATTGTAACGGTTGCCAAGGCTTTAGGCTGTGGTGTGCCGGTCGGAGCATTTGCGGCAAAGGATGAAGTAGCAAAAGCCCTGGTTCCCGGCGATCACGGCACAACTTACGGCGGAAATCCGCTGGCTTGTGCGGCGGCAGTCAAGGTATTTGAACTGTTTGACAGCTTAAAGGTGTTAGACAATGTAAAAGAAGTTGGCGCATATTTAGCTTCCGAGCTGGATAAAATTGTGGCTGAATACGATATTGCGACAGAGCGCAGGGGAATGGGTCTGATTCAGGGCTTACAGCTTAGTGTCAATCCAAAAGACGTGATTGCAAATGCACTCGATAACGGACTGATTTTATTCTCAGCCGGAACAAATGTCATTCGTTTTGTACCGCCGCTTGTTATTACAAAGGCAGATGTGGACGAGATGATTGTCAGACTGAAAAAATCTTTGGATTCTTGCAGATAAGACTTTTTAAAAGAGAAAATACATGCTATAATTAATTGTTATATTAAGACTTGTACCCGCGGTGCAGGTCTTAATATTTGCTTATAAACCCCGTGAAATCATGGAAAGGTAAATTAATTGGTATGAAGATTTTAAAAAGAGTAACAGCAGTTTTGCTCACAGCAGTTGTTGCCGTTTCGTTTACGGCATGCGGCGGACGCAGTGAACATGCAAAAAAGCTGAATATAGATACAGCCGTTTCGATTAATATCTGGTATCAGGACGATGCATATACATCGTATCTGGACTATATCGCACAGCAGTTTCATAAGGCAAATGAATTTATTACGGTCAATCCGGTGAAAGTAGAGGAAAATAACCTGCTGGATGCCGTTTATAACGGCAGCATTGCGCAGAATAATGTGGCAGATGTATATCTTATGGAAGCATCGGATATGCAACGCGCATATTTAATGGGGCTGACGGCGGAAAATGATGCGTATACACAGTACTATTCACAGAAGCATTTTCCGGTGACGGCAGTTAATGCGGCGTGCTATGAAGGAAAACTTTACGGCTATCCGGTCACATTTCACACGGCAGTCATGGTGTATAATAAAAAATATACCACAGCGCCGGAAAATTTTGAGCAGATTGAAGCATTTTTAAATTCATATCAGGTCACAGATGAAAATAAAGATGTCAACATGATTGTAGGCTGGGATACACAGGATTTGTGGACAAATTACGCATTTGGCGGAAGCTATGTGGATAACGGCGGCGCGCAGGGTGAGGACGCTGAAAGCGATGTCCAGACAGAAGCGTTAAAGGCGGCGATGACAGAGTATGCGGCGCTTCAGAATACTTTTGGAATTGTTGATAAAACACAGGAAGAATATAAGCAGATGTTTATGAACAATCAGCTTATTTATACGATACTGGATTCAACGCAGTTAGCGGACTTAAATGCTTGCGGTGTGGATTACGGCATCTGTGCCGTGCCGGGGGCAAAGACGGGATTTGGTACGCAGAGCCTTTCGGATACGATACTTGCCATGGTCAATCCGTATTCGGAAAACACGGACACTGCCAAGGCAGTAGCGCAGGCAATCAGTTACGATTATGCGGATTTGCTTGAAAAGGATACCGGTTATATCAGCGCGAGAACCGATGTGGCGGACAAGAATAAAAAGGTGCTGTACCAGCCGTTGTATGAAGTATATGCACAGTCCGACAGCTATGCAAAGTATATCGGGGCAGATGAATTTTATGTCAGATATTCCATTTTACTGCACAATATCTGGAAAGGCGAAGATTTAAATGAGTCGGTAGATGCTTTTATAAAGGCAGTCAGCCGTTAAAAAGATGAATAGAAAACCTGTCATTTACTCATATTAGATAGAGAAATTTTATCAATATGGAGGAAGAAATGGCAGGTTTTTTGATTGCAATTATTTCGGGGGCGCTTATGAGTGTCCAGGGGGTATTTAATACAACGGCGACAAAGAGCAGCAGTATCTGGGTGGCGGCATCTTTTGTGCAGATTACGGCATTTGCAACGTGCGTGCTGATGTGGTTTTATGACGGACGTCCGCCGGTTAGCGGGCTGTTTCAGGTACAGCCGAAATACGCACTGCTTGGCGGTGTTATCGGTGCATTTATTACGTATACGGTTGTGCGGGCAATGGGAAGCCTCGGAACGGCAAAGGCGGAGATTACGATTGTCATTTCGCAGATTGCCGTGGCATATATCATTGAATTATTCGGCATGTTTGGCAGTAAGCGGGCAGATTTTTCGTGGTTAAAGCTTTTGGGGCTGGCACTGGCAATCGGCGGTGTGGTGCTGTTTAATGTCTGTGGGAATCAGGAATAGCCCCGTAAAAAACAACAAGTGGAAATTTGTGTGCGGGAATGGTATAATAGGCGCAGGTTTTTAGAAATTAGGAGAGAAAGCACGGAGGTACTTTGTGGAAGATTTATTTAAAATACACGGAATTGTAAATTTGAAAAAAGGCGAGGGAAGAACATTAAAAGCCGGAGGAATGTGGGTTTACGACAATGAAATCGCAAGCACTATGGGAGAAATCGTTGACGGCGGACTCGTAGAAGTACATGATTTTGACGGCTATTTTATGGGTATCGGATATATCAACCGCCGCTCTAAAATTACGGTCAGAATGATGAGCCGCAGAACGAGGGAGATTGACAGGGCATTTATTGAACAGCGCGTGCGCGCCTGTGTGGATTATAGAAAACATACGGTGGATATGTCTTCCTGCCGTCTGATATTCGGTGAAGCGGATTTCCTGCCGGGCATTGTGATTGATAAATTTTCTGATGTGCTGGTTGTCGAATCGCTGGCACTCGGAATTGACCGTTTTAAGCCGCTGATTGTAGAACTGTTAAAGCAGGTTTTAAAAGAAGAAGGCATGCCAATCCGCGGTGTTTATGAAAGAAGCGATGCCAAGGTGCGTCTGCAGGAGGGCATGGAGCGTTTCAAGGGCTTTATCGGAGAAGAATTTGACACCAAGGTATCTATCGTGGAAAACGGCGTGAAATATATGGTCGATGTAAAAGACGGTCAGAAGACAGGATTTTTCTTAGATCAGAAATACAACCGTGCCGCAATCCGTCCGATGTGTAAAGATGCAAAGGTGTTAGACTGCTTTACGCATACCGGTTCATTTGCATTAAATGCGGGCATGGCGGGCGCAAAGAGCGTGCTGGGTGTGGACGCATCGGAACTCGGCGTTGCACAGGCAACGGAAAATGCCGCATTAAACGGACTGTCAGACCGCGTATCCTTTATCTGTGAAGATGTATTTGAACTGCTCCCAAGACTGGAAAAAGAGGGTGATTTGTTTGATGTGGTAATCTTAGACCCGCCGGCATTCACGAAGTCGCGTAATTCTATTAAAAATGCAGTAAAAGGATACAGAGAAATTAATCTGCGTGCAATGAAACTTGTTAAAAACGGCGGCTATCTTGCAACATGCTCCTGCTCACATTTTATGAATCCGGAGCTGTTTTCAAAGACGATTGGCGAAGCTGCCGCCAATGTGCATAAGCGCCTGCGCCAGATTGAATATAAAACGCAGTCTCCGGACCACCCGATTTTATGGTCGAGAGATGAGGAGTCGCTGTATCTGAAGTTTTATATTTTTCAGGTGTGTGATGAATTGTAGAAATAGTATTAATGTAAATGTCACGGCATAGAAATGAATAAAATTATGCTGGTAAAAATTGAACATAAAGAAAAATCCCGGAAAGTTTAACAGACTGCCGGGATTTCTTGATATGTCACGTAAAGTCATAGAAAATCTTGCCGTAAAATATGAAAATGTTGCGAAGGGAGTGTGCAGACAAATGGGTGAGCCGGACAATGGGCGGAAAAGTATTAAATTATGAAGCAAAAGATATTTTAAATCGTGGACGTGCAGAGGGCGAAGCAGAAGGATTGCCCGGATGCAGCGTGCGGCGAAACTTTTGCGAATGGGAAAAAGTATTTCAGATGTAGCAGAACTAACGGAACTATCCGAAGAAACGGTTACGGAACTGGCACAGACTGTAGAAGGTTGATTATACGGCAGATAAAAATGATAGAAGACAAAAGGACCCGCCGGGTTGCGCATTCTTACAAAAGTAAGACTAGGCTTGGCGGGTTCTGTTACAAATCATATACGATTAATAAAGATATTTGTCAATCTTTTTTGAAATTAACTTTCCTTCTGAATCCGGATTTCCTCCGGATAGCTAATTGCACCCATGGTTGGCACGCGGTATAAAACGCCCTGATTGTCAAAATACTGGAAAAACGTATACTGTGAGGTGCAGTGGATATTGGTCAAATCGCCGCTTGCAATATATTCCACCTGCGTACCGTCGGCATTCATGCGGTACAGACCTGGATTATCATCACCCTCCAGCTGGAAGAAAATTTTACTGCCATACAGGTTATAATTAATCACCTTGCAGTTATCTTTTCCGTAAAGCAGTTCAACCGTCTTTGTATTCTTATTGACGCGCACCAGCGAATATCCCTTGGAAATATCAATATAGTAAACATAATTCCCCTCGGAATCCGGTAAATATGAATTCGCATCGTAATACAGGGAAATGGAATCGTCCTTCGGGTCGAGTGTGCTGATAACATTTTTCTTATCCGTATTGGAAAAATAAATTTTACCCTCACTGACACAGGACGGATTGTAAGGCGTGTTTGAAACCAACTTATCATTTTCGCCGTCAATGTCCATGCGGTGTAAAGTAATGCCGACATCGCTTTCATAGTGCTGGTAATACAGATAATTGCCGCACAGACTGACAGAGCCGGTCAGATGATTGTAAAGCATTGTCGAATTCTGTCCTTCCAAATCCGTCTGATAAATGCCGAATAACTGACCGCGCAGAATCGTACCAATCATTTCTTTGGAAAAATTGTTCTTTACATAATAAATCTTATCATTGTAAATGTTTAACGATGCCACACTGTCGGAATTGAGCATACGGGCATTACTGCAATCGGAATCCATGACGTAGAGATAATTGTGGTCGTATGGATTGGCAAAATAAATTTTATTGTTGTACTCGCAAAATAATCCGCCGTTCATTAAATTTCCGGCAGTATTTCCGGCGGCATCGGCGCTGTTCGTCTGCTTTTTCTTCGGCAGGGCATGAACAACCACCGCCACAACAATCAAAACAACGACAACAGCCGGAATGATAAATTTTACACTACGTTTCAGTTTCATAAAAAGCCTCATTTCCTAAAATCATAATTATAAAGAATTATATCACAAATCATAGTGCGATACAAAAAAAAATATGGTATAATGTGCGTAAGCAATGAGCCGTGCCAGACGATTGCGGCTGATAGGGCGAATGCCCGACAGTGAGTGAAAGCCTTCGGCTTTCACTCACATGCACGGCGAAAAAGTGTCAGAGCGAAGCGGAAAAAAAGAGCTGTGCTGGCACAAAGCTCTTTTAGATGATTTTGGCAGATAGGGCGAATGCCCGACAGTGCGTGGAAGCGAAGCTTTCGCGCACATGCACGGCGAAAAAGTGCCGAAGCGAAGCGGAAATGAGGATTAAAATGTTAGATTTAGGTGAAATCAGGGAAAAAATAGATGGAATTGATAAACAGCTTGTATCATTATTTGAAGAACGAATGGCACTTTGTCATTCAGTAGCGGAATATAAAATTTCTACTGGCAAGAAAGTGCTGGATACGGAAAGAGAAAATGCAAAACTGGCGGCAATCACAAAAATGGTTCAGAACCCGGAAAATGTCCATCCAATCAATGATTTATTTTCACAGATTATGGCAAATTCCAGAAAAATGCAGTACCGTTTATTAGAAGAAAACGGTCAGACATTAAGAGAGCCGTATGAAGCTGTGGACGAAGTGGACAAGACCAACTGCAAGGTCGTTTATCAGGGCGTTCCGGGGGCATACAGCTATATTGCCATGAAGCGTTACTTTGGTGAAAATGTAGAAAATTTTCATGTGCCGACATGGCGGGATGCCATGGAAGCGGTCAAAATGGGCAAGGCAGATTATGCGGTGCTTCCGATTGAAAATTCAACAGCCGGGATTGTGGCAGGTGTTTATGATTTATTGCAGGAATATAATAACTATATTATTGCAGAAACTTATATCAAGGTAGAACATGCACTGCTTGGTCTTCCGGGTACGGATTTGGACAAAGTAACAACTGTTTATTCCCACCCGCAGGGCTTAATGCAGTGTGAGGGATTTTTGGAACAGCACAAGGACTGGAATCAGATTAGTCAGGCAAATACGGCGCAGAGCGCCCAGAAGGTGCTTTTGGAAAAGAATCCGTCCCATGTTGCCATTGCAAGCGAAGAAGCGGCACAGGTATACGGACTGGAAGTGTTAAAGCATAAGATTAATGATTTGGACAACAATACGACCCGTTTTGTCATTGTTACGAATACAAGAAAATTTGTGAAAAATGCAAAGAAGATGAGCATTGTATTTGAAACGGCAAACGAAGCCGGAACACTCTACAACCTGTTAAGCCACATCATTTACAACGGACTGAACATGAACAAAATTGAATCCCGCCCGATTGAAGGCAGAGAGTGGGAGTTCCGCTTTTTCGTAGACTTTGAAGGCAATATTGATGACCCGCGGGTTATTAACGCATTGCGTGGCATTGAGGAAGAATCCAAAAAGATAAAGCTGCTGGGAAATTACTAATTTCCCGGCGGGATATCCGTATAGAATGTGATTTTAAAGAGGGGGAAAGTCTATGAATATAGCTATATGTGATGATGATATAGAATTTTGCACCACATTAAAGCGACAGTTGACAGACTGTCTTCAATATAACGATATTATTGATATTTATTATAGTGGGGAAATGTTTCTTGCAGGCTGTAAAAAATGTAATTATGATGCCGTTTTTCTGGATTTGTATATGGGTGGAATGACGGGATTTGAAACAGCAGAAAAGCTGGCTCATTGTGGAAAGGAAACGAATATTATTTTTCTTACCTCAAATGATTTAATGGTATATGACAGCTTTGAATATCAGCCGTTCTATTTTTTAAGGAAGGCACAGTATCAACAGGTACTTCCGAAGGTAATCAGTAAATTAAAAGGAAAATTAAAACAAAATGGAATCGTACAATTTGATATATATGGCAGTAGTGAAAGTATAGCAGTTTCCAGTATCATATATATTCAAAGCGATAATCACTATATTATAATCCACACAAACAAATATGATTATGAAATCAGAAATACGCTGTCCCAAATGGAAAAACAGCTTTTGTCATATGATTTTGTAAAAATACATAAAAAATATATTGTAAACTTAAAGTATATAAAAAGAATTCATATAGCGGAAGAAAAAATACTTTTAGATAATGGAGTAGAATTGGAAATTAGCAGAAGGAATAAGACTAATGTATTGAAAAAATATAAGGAATATAAAAGAACGATGGTGAAGGTATGATATGGGGATATGGAAGTGATAAATTTTTAGTAAATGGACTAGGAAGTATTTTTATCAGTTTGTTAATGTTAGAACAGATGCATACACTTTTAGCAGTTCCGTCACAAAAAGACAGAGAAAACAGATATATAGCAATGGGGGTTGCTGTGATAGGAATTACGGTATTTATGCAGTTTTTATGGATAAATGAGTATTCTGTGTGGTGGAATATTCCGGCACAATGGGTTATGTTAAGTATATATGGAATTATTGGAGAAAAAGCAAAAGGGTATGTGGCAGTTAGCAAAGCGACAGTTGTAATAACGTTTTTTAGTATTGCCGTTATATTAACAAATGGAATAGTATCTACGATATTAATAAAAATATATATGGTGAATTTGTCAGTTATATATTTTTTTGTAGCATTGTTAAGTATGTGGGGAATAAAAAAAATATCCGGATTATCTAATACAGCAGAGAAGGTATTGCTTGTAGTTGTTGTCATTATATCAGTAGGAATAGTGTATTTGCTGCTGTTTACGACAGCAAGCAGAATGTATAGTGTAGTAGGCATTGTATTAATTGATAGTATACTAATTTATCTTTTTTTGCGGACAAAAGAAGAACAACAAAGAGAACAATACTATATGCAGCAGGAACGAAAACGGCAGCAGCAGGAATTATATATGCGCGGTATTCATGAAATTGATGAGCAGATAAAAAAAACAAGGCATGATTAAAAAAAGCACTTGCAGAGCCTGAATGGGTATCTTTACAGTGAAATACCGGATATTGAGGGAATGCGTCGTTATTTAGCAGAATATACGCAAAGAACACTTATATTGGGAGATATGGTTTATACAGATAGTATTGTTGTCAATACTATTCTAAATGCAAAATTGATGTTTTGCAGGGAAAAAGGAATACAGACAGAGGTATATGTATGCCGGAAGTTAAAACAGATATCCGAAGTAGATATGTGTAGTATATTGGGAAATGCACTGGACAACGCTATAGAAGCGCAGCTTAAACTTCCTGTAAATGACAGGATTATTGGAATCAGCATTCAAAGTGATGAAGATGTACTGGATATCGTGATTAAAAATGCGATTGCAGAATCAGTCCTGCAACATGAGGGATTGGAATACACAAGTAAAAAAAGCAGTAGGCACGGATATGGCATAAAAATTATAAAGGAAACGGTACAGCAGCTGGATGGAACACTAGATTTTTATGAAAAAGACAGTTTTTTTTATTGTGAGATTATATTGTAAAAAAATGACCGTTTACGTCAAAATAACGACCGTTTACGACAGAGGGGATTGTAATACATATTTAGATTATGTATGATTGACAAGAAGTATTTGATTAATAATAGGAGCAAGACATGAAGAAAAAATTATGGTTATAGTAATTGTTGTTATTATTGTAATAATACTGTTTTATTTTAAATCTAGGAAACTGGATTCGCTGTATGCAGGAAATATTTCGGATATTGAGCAAGTGAGTATTGTATCCGGCGGAACGGGAGATATTGCTGTAGTCAGAAATGCTGAGGATATAGAAAAGCTTGCACAATATTTTGGGGAGTACAAATTACAACCGGATTATTTTTATAGTGATTCTAAAACAGGCTGGAGTTACGGGATAAAATTTGAATGGGAAAATAAACAAATATTCATTACCTGTATAGATACCAACCGGGTTAAGGTAGATACCAAAGTCTATAAAGTGAAAAGAATGGAGGGAATACTATGAAAACGATGAAACGAATCATTCCGTTTGCCATACTCATTTTGGCAGCAGTCATATTGTTTGTGGTGTGGTTTCGGGCATATGTTCCGGTAAAAAGCGAAGCATTTCACACAGACGGAAGCAAAATCGAATTTGGAGAAAATACCGCATATGAAATCGGTGCAAATTCATATGGACGTCCGGTATTCAAAAATCCGTCAAAAGCCATGAAACAGTTCAAAAAGGATTATGCTTTGGGACTGGATTATATGGAAAATGTAAGGGGCTTACCTCAATTTAGCAGTAAATATAAAGTATTAACATGGTATGCGTGGCACTGCTGGCAGGTAGAAGTTGTCGAAGACATTGAGAATAAAGAGGAAGTAAAAGAGCAGTTAAGAGCGATTTCGGAGTTTGCCAATTTTTATATCAACAGTAAAATGCAGCACTATAATCCGTTTTAGACATCACAAAAATGCCTGCGGAAAAGGGGAGTGTGAAAAATCACACTGATGTGCTGATTTTTCACACAGATGTTTGCTTCCGGGCGAAAGCAAACATCTATGATGGCAGATGAGAAATCGCCTGCGCGAATTTCTCATCGCCTCATCGCAACAAGTTGCTTAGAATAGGAGAGGTATGAAAAAAATCAGTTGCATCATCATTACGGTAATATTGCTTCTGTGTGTAACCGCCGGGTGCAGTAAGCCGGAAGGCACGAGAAAACTTTCGGATATTGTCAGTGAAAAAGTGCAGGATATTGCAGTTGTGAATATTATCAGCGGGAACACCGGTGAAATAAAAAGTTATAAAGAAGCCGATGATATTGATAAGATTGCGGCGTATATGCAGAATGTGATGTGTACGAAAAGTTTACCGGCATCTGCGAGCGGCTGGAGTTACGCATTTGAAATCACGGGAACGGACGGTACATCGGTAAAGGTTATTTTCGCAGGCACGAACAGCAGCATTGACAAAGAAAAGTATGCACTGCAATATTCGGATTTGAATGAATTTATAGCAGGTTTGTAAAAATATAAGACAAAGTATAAAATAAAAAACATTGCATTTCCGAAAAAAATAGTGTATCTTAATAGTAGCTGCTGTACGACTGGCGGAAAATGCAGGAAGATGTAAAGAACCATTCTCCTGTATGTGGGATTACCCACAGGGAGTACAGATTTTGTAGATAAGCCGACCGCCTGGGCGACCATTAAAGCTTGGTTACTCAGGGGCCGGCTTATATTATTTTTACGAAGATTTATGCCATAGAGGTGCAAATCTTCAATCGAAAAACTACAGTGCTGCATAGGCAGTGGAAAGAGAGGATTGTATGGAAATGCAGATGTTGGAAAAGGAACTGTCAGGCTGTGATTATCCGGGCAGAGGAATTGTGATTGGTAAGTCAGAGGACGGAAAGAAAGCGGTAACAGCTTACTTTATCATGGGCAGAAGCGAAAACAGCCGCAACCGTGTATTTGTAGAAGACGGTGAAGGAATCCGCACACAGGCATTTGACCCGTCAAAATTAAGTGACCCAAGTCTGATTATCTACGCGCCGGTACGTGTTTTAGGAAATGATACGATTGTAACAAACGGCGACCAGACAGATACGGTTTATGATTTAATGAGCCAGGGAAAGACATTTGAAGAATCTTTAAGAACAAGAGAATTTGAACCGGACGGACCAAACTACACACCGAGAATTTCAGGCATTATGCACATTGAAAACGGCACATTTGACTATGCAATGTCGATTTTAAAGAGCAACAACGGCAATCCGGCAGCCTGCAACCGCTATACATTTGATTACAGAAATCCTGTAGCGGGTGAAGGACGTTTTATCCATACTTATATGAAAGATGCCAATCCGCTTCCGAGTTTTGAAGGCGAGCCGACATGGGTTCGGATTTCAGGTGATATTGACACATTTACAAATATGATCTGGAACAACTTAAATGAAGACAACAAGGTATCTTTATTTGTCCGTTTCATCGACATTGAAACCGGAAAGTACGAAACAAGAATTATCAATAAAAATAAATAAGTCAGATTCCGCAGAAGCGGCAAGGAGGAAAAAATGAACGAATTTCAGTTAAAATACGGCTGTAACCCAAATCAGAAGCCGTCCAGAATCTTTATGGCAGACGGCAGTGAACTTCCGGTAGAAATCTTAAACGGCAGACCGGGATATATCAATTTCTTAGATGCTTTCAACGGCTGGCAGCTTGTAAAGGAATTAAAAGAAGCAACAGGACTGCCTGCGGCAACCTCTTTTAAGCATGTATCTCCGGCTGGTGCGGCAGTAGGCATTGCTTTAACAGAAGTTGAAAAGAAGATTTACTGGGTAGATGAAACAATTGGAGAACTTTCACCGCTTGCATGCGCATATGCAAGAGCAAGAGGTGCAGACAGAATGTCCTCTTTCGGCGATTTCATTTCTCTTTCAGATGTGTGTGACGTGACAACCGCAAAGCTGATTCAGCACGAAGTTTCAGACGGTATCATCGCACCGGGCTATGATGAAGAAGCACTGGCAATTTTAAAGGCAAAGAAAAAGGGCAACTATAACATCATCAAGATTGATGCGGATTACAAGCCGGAGCCAATCGAGAGAAAGCAGGTATTCGGTGTTACATTTGAACAGGGCAGAAATGAATTTAAGATTAACAAGGAACTGCTTGAAAATATTGTAACAGACAATAAGGAAATTCCTGAATCCGCAAAGATTGATCTGATGATTGCACTTATCACGTTAAAGTATACACAGTCCAATTCTGTATGCTATGCAAAAGGCGGACAGGCAATCGGTATCGGTGCGGGACAGCAGTCCAGAATCCATTGTACACGTCTTGCAGGCTCTAAGGCAGACAACTGGTTCTTACGTCAGAATCCAAAGGTATTAAACCTTCCGTTTAAGGAAAATGTAGGACGTGCCGACAGAGATAATGCGATTGATTTATATATTGGCGAAGATTACATGGATATTTTGGCAGATGGCGAATGGGAAAGAGTATTTACAGAAAAGCCGGAAGTATTTACAAAGGAAGAAAAGCGTGCATGGCTTGATAAGAATACAGATGTGGCATTAGGCTCAGATGCATTCTTCCCATTTGGCGATAACATTGAAAGAGCATACAAGAGCGGTGTAAAATATATTGCACAGCCGGGCGGTTCAATCCGTGATGACAATGTAATTGAAGCCTGCAACAAGCACAACATTGCAATGTGCTTTACAGGCATGAGATTATTCCATCACTAAGAACAGCACCCGGAAAGGGCAGTGGAATGGAGATGAACGGAAAATGGATATTAAATGTATAGCATTAGACCTCGACAGGACAACGTTAAATGCACAAGGGAAACTTTCAAAGGCAAATGAAGAAGCAATCCGTAAGGCGGTTGCAAAGGGAATTCATGTGTGTATTGCCAGCGGAAGGGCATTTGACACACTGCCGCAGGACGTCGTTTCTATTCCGGGCATTGAATATGCGATAACGAGTAACGGAGCTGCTGTATACAGAATACAGGACAAGCAGTGTCTGCGTTCCTATGTGCTGACGGAGCAGTCTGTAAAAAAGATTCTGGAACTGACAAAGGATTTTCCTGTTACGTATGAGGGATTTATCCGCGGCACGGCATATGCGGCAAAAGAATATATTGAAGACCCGGTAAAATTCGGAGCAACAGAGCATGCCGTGGCATATGTGCAGTCTACCAGACATTTGCAGGACGATATTGTTTCATTTTTAAAGCAGCATGATGATGAACTTGACAGCATGGACATTGTGGTAAAAGATGAAACGCAGAAACAAAAGGTCATCGAAGTTTTAAAGGCAGAGGTGGAGGATATTTATATCACCAGTTCAATCAGCCAGCTTGTGGAAATTTCATATAAGGACGCAGGAAAACGTTCCGGTGTGAAATTTATTACAGAATATCTGGGATTAAATCCAAAGCAGGTTGCGGCATTCGGCGATGCAGACAATGATATTGATATGCTGGAATATGCAGGTTGCGGCATTGCTATGGAAAATGCGTCCAATGGACTGCTTGCGGTGGCAGACGTGGTGACACTGCACCATGACAGGGACGGCGTTGCCTATGCTTTGAAAAATATTTTGAAGTGTATAGATTAAAGATAAGGGATAAAAGAACAGCACTGGAGAGAAAAGCGGCAGATGCAGATATGCGCTAAGGAGTTTCCGGTGCTGTTTTTGAATTAAAAAAGTGTTATCTGCGGTGCTTTTTGATTTCATCCAATAAAGAGTATGGCACGAATAAATGTCCCCTGCCGATACCCAGTTCAATGTGCGGTTTGTTGGCACCGTGATAGTCCGAACCACCGGAAAGAATGAGTCCGCGCTCACTGGCAAGTTTTTTCATCTGGATTTCCTCACCGGCAGTATAGGTGGAATAGATGGCTTCCAGTCCGACAATGCCCGAATCGCAGAGGTAGTCCATAAGCTTATTCATCGGTTCTTTTCCGAGGTGGTATAAAACAGGGTGTGCAAGGATTGGAACGCCGCCCGCATTTTTTATCAGGCGGATAGCTTCGGCGCAGGGCATTTTTTTACGCGGCACATAGCACGGACCGTTTGAACCGATATAACGGTCAAAGGCTTCGTTGCGGCTTTTTATATAGCCTTTTTTAAGCAGGTAATCCGCAAAATGCGCCCGCGTAATAACGGCATCGGCATATTCCTTTTCCATATCACTGTAATCAATCGGAATGCCAAGCTGTGTAAATTTTTCACACATGGTAATGTTGCGGTTACGGCGGACATCACGCAGACTTTCCAGTTCTTTTTGGAAGGTTTTGTCCGTATAATCAATAAAAAGGCCGACAATGTGGATTTCCTTTTCGTCCCAGAATGTACTTAATTCAACACCGGGAACAAGCTCTAAGTTTTGTTCGCTGGCAGCCTGTACGGCTTCGGGAATCCCTTCAATGGTATCGTGGTCGGTCAGCGCCATGGCGGCAAGGTGAAACTGCTTTGCACGGCTGATAAGCTCAGAAGGTGTCAGCGTTCCGTCCGAAAAGGTTGAGTGTACATGTAAATCTATCGCGTCCATAAAAGTCCTCCTTTAAGTGCAATTTTGCACAATTTTATAATTTTTTCATTGTAATTATATTATTTTTAGTTTAAAATGTAAATTAATTGCAGAAAAAAATTTAATGTAATTTAAAAAGCTGTTTTATCCAGCGGAATGCGAGGCAAAATGAGAAAGAAATCCCATGTTTCATTGTCAAGATATTTATTGAACAATATTGACAGCGAGTTACTTGAAAATCACAGAAAGGCATTTATTGTCGGAAGTGTGCTTCCGGACTGCAAGCCTTCGTTTGTAACTACGAAACATAATATGGAAGAAACCTTTGATATGGTGTGTGAATTTATCAGAAAGCTCACCGTGAATTCAGATGATTATAAAAAAATATCGACAGCCTATTGCCGGAAGCTGGGGGAGGTGACCCACTATCTGGCGGATTATTTTACATTTCCACATAATTGTGTATTTACAGGTTCTATCAGGGAGCATTGTATCTATGAAAAAAAGCTGAAATTTGCATTAAGAAGTTACATACGCAGTGGAGAAATTAATGTAAACAGCACGGTTGTGAGGCGCTTTACAACGCCGCAGCAGTTGTGTGACTATGTAATCCAGATTCACCAGCAGTATTTAAAGTGCAATAAAACGGTGGAATCGGATTGCAGATATATCGTGGCGCTGTGCCATGTTGCGGTTGCAGGAATTTTAAATCTGCTAGAACACTACAGAAATTCGAATCCGGTGTCTGCGGCAGCAGCGGCTTAAAGTCATCAATACTGAAAACCTTGCAGAGAGGAGCGGAGATTGTTATGGAAGACAGACAGATTGTAATCGGCGGATTTTACAGGCATTTTAAGGATAAATTATATCAGGTCAGATGTATTGCGTATCACTCCGAAACCAAAGAAAAAATGGTTGTGTATCAGGCGTTGTACGGCGATTATGCGGTATATGTAAGACCTTATGAGATGTTTATGAGTGAAGTTGACCACGAAAAATATCCGGAAGTTACACAGAAATACCGGTTTGAACAGGTAAATCCGGTGGAAGAACCGGCACAGCGGGAAGTAGCAAAAGCTTTAGAGAAAGCACAGGAAGTACAGCCACAAACTGCCGGTGCGGAAAAACTGCCGGATACGCAGGAAAATTCAGAACCGGAACCTGTAGAATCAATAGAATTGGAAGAACTGCCACAGGAGGGAGGCGTAAATCCGTATCTGTTGCTGTTTCTGGACGCGGAAAGCTACACGGAAAAATTAAATGTGCTTTCGCTGTGCAAGGACAAATTAGACGATTCGGTGATTAACGCAATGGCAGCTTCTATGGAGATTGAGGTCCCGGACGGACCGATTGAAAAACGGTATGCATCACTTCGGGACTGTATCAGGACACATGTCCGTTACGAGGGAACGAGGTTAAGATAGCATTATGCCTTTATGACAATGGCGGAAAAGGAGGTTACACATATTGGAGGCAAGGGACTTTTCAGCAGTAACGCCAGAGATTGAAGCTCTGGCAGCAAAATCAAGGGAGAATAACAGAATTGATATTTCTCTGTATGACAAATACGAGGTAAAGAGGGGACTTCGCGATCTGAACGGTAAGGGCGTATTAACCGGACTGACAGAGATTTCGGAAGTCAAGGCATCGGAGGTGGATGAAAATGGCGTGTCCCATCCGTGCGACGGTAAGCTTTATTACAGAGGACACGATGTAGAAAAGCTGATTGAAGGATTTACAAAGGATAAACGCTTTGGATTTGAAGAAGTGACGTATCTGCTGCTTTTCGGTGAACTGCCGGATAAGAAGCAGCTGGCGGATTTTAATGAACTTTTAGGCAATTACAGATGTATTCCGCCGAATTTTGTACGGGATATCATCATGAAAAAGCCAAGCCGCGATATTATGAATGCGGTGGCACGAAGCGTACTCATGCTTTATGCATATGATGATAAGGCAGACGATACCAGTGTGCCGAATGTTGTCAGACAGTCATTACAGCTGATTTCAGAACTGCCGCTTCTGGCAGTATACAGCTATCAGGCATACCGGCATTTTCATGTGGGTGGCAGTCTGATTATCCACGAACCGGACCCGAAGCTTTCAACTGCGGAAAATATTCTGCATTTATTAAGGGCGGACGGCAAATATACACCGTTAGAAGCAGAGATTCTGGATATTGCACTGGTACTGCATGCAGAACACGGCGGCGGTAATAACTCTACATTTACAAACCACGTTGTAACATCATCCGGAACAGATACGTATTCAACGGTTGTATCTTCACTGGCATCCTTAAAAGGTCCTCGTCACGGCGGTGCAAATATCAAGGTCAGCCAGATGTTTGAAGATATCAAAGCCCATGTAAAAGACTGGGATAATGAAGAAGAACTCACCGCATATTTAGATGACATTCTTCATAAAAAAGCATTTGACCATACCGGACTGGTATATGGAATGGGACATGCGGTTTATTCTTTATCCGATCCTAGAGCGAGAGTGTTCAAGGGCTTCGTAGAAGAACTTTCTGTAGCAAAGAACAGAGAGAAAGAGTTTAAACTCATGTCTGATGTTGAACGGATTGCGGCAGAATTAATTGCAAAGGAACGCAAAATCTATAAGGGCGTCAGCGCCAATGTCGATTTTTACAGCGGTTTTGTATACAGTATGCTGGGACTTCCGCAGGAACTTTTTACACCGATATTTGCAGTGGCAAGAATTTCAGGATGGAGTGCGCACAGAATTGAAGAATTAATCAATTGTGGCAAGATTATCCGTCCGGCATACCGCAATGTCTGTGACCATAAAGAATATGTACCGTTAGACCAGCGGTAGTAAAAAGCACGTTATCTCCTTTAAAATGCAGATTGCATACAGGCAGGTAACGTGCTATATTTATATAGATAAAGACTTAGAAGCTGCCTTTTTTGGCAGATAGGAGGATTGTTGTGAATATTGTAGTATTAGCTGGCGGAACCAGTACGGAAAGAGATGTTTCCATTATGACAAGTATGATGGTGTGCGGTTCGTTAAGAAGAAACGGACATCATGCCAATATGATAGATGTATTTACAGGTTCGGGGAAATATAAGCACAGCAGTGAATTTTTCCAGGAAGACAATGATTTAAAAAAGCTGGCAGACAGCATGAAAGAGCAGTCAGCCGGTATTGCAAAGCTGGTTGAAGAAAGAGAACGCATCGGCGGCGGATTTTTCGGACCGGGTGTACTCGAACTGTGTCAGGCGGCAGATATCGTTTATATCGGACTGCACGGTGCGAACGGTGAAGACGGAAAGATTCAGGCTGCGTTTGATTTGATGGGTATTAAATATACAGGAACAGGATACTTAAGCAGCGCCATATCCATGAGCAAGGAACTGACTAAAAAGGTACTGGTATCCGAAGGTGTTCCGATGCCAAAGGGCATTTCCTTAAAGAAAGGACATAAGATAGAATATGTTCCGTATCCGTGTGTTGTAAAGCCGTGCTGCGGCGGTTCAAGTGTAGGTGTATCCATTGCAAATAACGAAGAAGAATTCCGTGCCGCAGTGGAAGAAGCTTTCCGCTATGAAGATAACATTTTGGTTGAAGAATATGTAAAGGGCAGGGAATTTTCAGTAGCGGTTCTTGACGGAGAAGCACTGCCGGTTATTGAAATTGAACCGTTAGAAGGCTTTTATGACTACAAGAATAAGTACAATGGCGCAACAAAGGAAACGTGTCCGGCAAATCTTCCGGCAGATGTAGCGCAGAAAATGCAGCGCTGGGCAGTTAAAGCGTGTCAGGCAGTCGGTATTGAAACATGTGGCAGAGTGGATATGCTGTTAAATGAAGACGAAGACATTTTCTGTCTGGAAATCAACACGCTTCCGGGCATGACAGAAACCAGTCTGATTCCGCAGGAAGCGGCAGCAGTCGGCATGTCTTATGACCAGCTGACACAAAAAATTGTAGAAATCTCTATGAATAAATATAATAAATAGTGCAGGAGAGTACCATGAAGGGAATGACTTTGGAAGCTGTTGCAAAAGCCTGTGATGGAATATATCATGGCAGTGACGGCGACAAAATAAAAGAAGTTTCAGCTATTACAACAGACAGCAGGCAGATACAGCCACAGGGAATGTTTATTGCGATTAAGGGTGCAAGAAGTGACGGGCATGCTTATATTGATTCCTGTTATGATAAAGGAGCGCTCTGCTGTATTTCCGAGCAGGAGCTTCCGGGAGAGAAAAGACCGTACATTCAGGTAGAATCCTCACTTCAGGCATTAAAAGACATTGCGCAGTTATACCGCGCCAATCTGGATATCAAAGTGGTTGGTATTACGGGAAGTGTCGGGAAGACCAGTACAAAGGAAACGATTGCAGCAGTTCTTTCACAGAAGTACAAAGTATTAAAGACACAGGGCAACTTCAATAATGAAATCGGACTGCCGCTTACTATTTTCAGACTGACGGAGGAAGATGAAATCGCCGTTTTGGAAATGGGTATCAGTGATTTCGGTGAAATGACCCGTCTGACAAAGATTGCACAGCCAGACATTTGTGTCATTACCAATATCGGCTTGTGTCATTTGGAAAATTTAAAGAGCCGTGACGGCATTTTAAAGGCAAAAACAGAGATTTTTAAATCCATGAATCCGGATGGCACGGTTATTTTAAACGGAGATGACGATAAGCTCATTACAATCTCAGAAGTTTACGGCAAAAAGCCGGTATTTTTCGGTATTAAAAATACAGCGGGAATCTATGCGGATCATATTGAAAATTTAGGACTGGAAGGCGTCCGCTGCCGGATTCATATGGCAGCAGATAATGCTGTTCAGACGGAGAATCAGACTGAAAATGCGGCAGAAGATTTTACTGTGCAGATTCCGGTTGCGGGAGAGCATATGGTGTATAATGCCATGGCAGCAGCGGCAGTCGGTGAGGCACTCGGACTGACCGCAGAGCAGATAAAAACAGGCATTGAGGGCATGGAAACGATTGCCGGACGAAATCATATTATCCGGGAAAACGGATTTCTGATTTTAGATGACTGCTATAATGCAAATCCGGTTTCTATGAAAGCGTCTGTTGATGTGCTGGATACGGCAAAGGGGCGCAAGGTCTGCATTTTAGGTGATATGTTTGAACTGGGCGAAAATGAAAAGCAGCTCCACTACGAAGTCGGCAGTTATCTGGCACAAAAGCAGATGGATGTTTTGCTGACGGTAGGTGCGCTGTCGACGTCGATTGCGCAGGGTGCCAAAGATTACCGGAAGAATCATGCCGGTGCGTATCCATGCAGTGTGCATACATTTACAACAAAAGAGGAACTTATTGCACAATTGCCTGCACTTTTAAAGCAGGGGGACAATATTTTGGTAAAAGCATCCCATGCAATGGAATTTCCAAAGGTGATTGAAGCAATTACAGAAATGACACAGGAATAATTGATTATTTGTGTTGCGGGCATGACAAAAAACTCTTATCGCAGAAGGAAATTAAATTCAATCTGAGATTCTTTTGATATTGTAATGCCTGCGGATTGGAGGAAGAACACATGAAAAAAATGAAAAAATTAAGCGCGCTGATGCTCGTATTGGTATTATCTTTATCCTTTGTGGCATGCGGCGGCAGCAAATCCATTACAGGTACATGGACTGTAGACGGAACGGATGCCGATATTTCAAAGCTTGAATTAAAGGACGACGGAACGGGAAGTATCAGCCTTGGCGACAGCATTTCTTTAAATATTACGTATACGACAGAAAAAGATAAGCTGACAATTACCATGTCTTATCTGGGACAGACAGAATCCGATGAGTATACATATACGTTAAAGAAGGGCAAGCTGACATTAACAGACAGCAGCCAGACACAGATTACATTTGTAAAGCAGTAAATAAAAAAGATACCGGGTATATCACACAGATGTTTACTTTCGAGTAAAAGCAAACATCTGTGATGGCAGATGAGAAATCGCCTGCGCGAATTTCTCATCGCCTCTTCGCAACAAGTTGCTCAGAAATGAGAAGCAGCAGGATTTTATATACCGGGTATCTTTTTAGTTATTGGAATTTTTAAATATTTTTTATATTAGGGGTTTACAAAATCTATTTTATATGGTATTCTTAATTACGTAATAGATATCTATTATATTTATTTTATTTTATTCGGATAAATTCTAGTTTTAAGTCATTCCAAAGGGATACATTCCCAGTCGGAAAATTATCACATTTTAACAACTCAGAAGAAAGAGAGGTATTTTAGATGCACGATATTATTGAACATTACGGGAAGGTCATTGTGGCGCTTGCAGGAGTTCTTGCGGCTGTTTTGCTGACGGTTGCGGTTGTAAAGATTGTGAATACCAAGACGACAACGGCGGTAGATAACATTTCTTATGAACAGCAGATTCAGGATGCCATCAGCGGAGAGGGGAGTAAAGAATAGGGATTGGAAAAAGAACAGGGATTAAAAGGATACATCCGGCAGAATCGTGCAGAACTGTTTCGGGAAATAGAAGACCTGATACAGAATGAAGATGTTACGGATATTGAGTGGGACGGTTATTATCTGTGGGTTACAGATTTAAAGAAAGGCTGTTACTGCCATAATATCCGGTTAAATGAGGAATATGTGGATAATCTTGCAATCCGGCTTGCCAACATTATGAAAGTGCCGTTTAACAGGGCATATCCGATATTGGAGGCCAATACGGAAGATTTGCGCATATCCATCTGGCATGAATCCCGCTGTACCAAAAAGAGTATGGCAATCCGTAAAATCCCGACAAGGCTGAGATTCCGCCATCAGGATATTGTACAGGCTGGTTATGCGCCGGAGACGCTGATTAATCTGCTTGAAAATTGTGTGACTGCACACTGCAATATTGTGATTGGCGGGCAGCCGCACGCCGGAAAGACGGAATTGCTCAAATATTTGTCCACATTTATTCCGGCAAATGAAAAGGTCGGTGTGTATGAAGACAATCAGGAAATCCATTACCGTAAAATTAATCCGGGGAAAAAATGTGCGGAGTTTTTTGTGGATGAGAAGTTTTCATATTCACAGATTATCAGAGCGGGACTGCGGCATAATATTGACTGGACACTTTTGTCGGAGTCGAGAGGACCGGAGGTGCTGGATTTGTTAAACAGCCTGTCAACGGGGGCAAGCTGTATGACAACGATACATCTGGACGACGTGCGGGGGCTGCCGGACAGAATGTATAATATGCTGGGCTCGTGTGATATTACAGAACGCTTCATCAATAACATTTACAAATATATTGATGTCGGGGTGCTGGTTGAGTGCGATGCAAAGGAAAGGCGGCGGATTACACAGATGGCATTTTACGACAATGAGGGCGGCAGGAATACCTGTACGGTGTTATATGACAGAGAAGGGAAAACACCGCAGCAGATACCGGAAGCCTATCAGCGCCGTTTTCTGCGGTATGGGATTGAGAATCCGTATCAGACAGCATGAGTTTTTGTGCAAGAGGGGAATAATCAGGGGAGGAAGCATGAAAAAAATTAAATATAGAAATGTAAGGCAGTATTTTTCTTATCGGAGAATACAGCAGAAAGCAGGGGAGAGCGGAGCTACCTGTACACCACAGGGGTATGCAGGCATATTTGGGGCAGTAATGGTCATAACCGTCCTTACAGGGTGGTTTTACAGATTACAGCCGATATGGATTTTTTTGGTGATGGCAGCGGGAATACTTTGTATTCCCGCGGTGACCGCCGCGTATTTTTCAGGGAAAGAAAAGAAAAAGAAATTTCACGATGTAGATGTATATATTCATCAGATGATTTATTCATTTGAACGACAGCCCAAAATTCTTACGGCACTTGAAGATACGCTGAAAGTCACGGATCATAAAATGAAAAATTGTATCATTGCGGCAATACAGGAAATGCAGTATGGGACAACAAAAGATGTGTATCGCATGGCACTTAAAAACATTGAAAAAGAATATGCGTGTTCAAGAATTACAACACTGCATACTTTTTTAACACAGGTGGAAGAAAAAGGCGGGGAGTATAAAAGTTCACTGGAAATACTGCGGTGCGATGCAGACCACTGGGTAAAACGGGTATATCAGTTTCAGGAGGAAATAAGACGCATAAAACAGATAACGGCAATCGGAGTAGTACTGAGTTTTCTGATGGCATCGGTATCTGTGCTGGTTACATATATCTGTGAAAATACATCTGAAATCAGGCTGGATATTACACATGAACCGCTATATCAGGTGGTATCCTGTACATTTTTAATTTTATGTATGATGTATTACACTTATATGCAGATCCGGCATGACTGTGACTGGCTGGTTAAACAGCGCAGTGATAAGGCGGCAGAAAGAGATTATCAAATGGCATTTCATACCGACTTAAAGAAACTTCACCGCAGTCTGATACCGATTCTTGTTATAATGGCAGGCATAAGCGGCATTCTGGCATATTACGGATGGTATCTGTGGTGTGCCGTGGCGGCGGTATGCGGTATTTATTTGTGGATTGTGCCACAAATTAACCGGCAGGCGGCATTGAAGCGTTTGAAGAAAGATTTGTATTATTCATTTGCAGACTGGCTCAGGGACGTAGCACTCAACCTTTCGGAGGAATCACTTGCAATGGCAATTGAAGATACGTATGATACAGCACCGGTGATTATGAAAGAGTCGCTGGAACAGTTTATTTATGCGATTGAAGAAAATCCTTCAGATGTAACACCGTATTATTCTTTTTTAAATCAGTTTGAGGTAACGGATATCTCATCTTCGGTACGTATTTTATACTCGCTCAGCGAAAATGATGCGCAGAGTATTGATACAACCATCAAAACGCTTCTCACAAGAAATTATGAATTGATGAATCAGTATGAAACGGCAGACAATGCAGACCATATCAGTATAATGCGTTTTTCAGAATATATTCCGACTTTTTTTGTAGCAGTGAAGGTGGCAGCAGATATGCTGCTAGTTATTACAAATTATTTGTAATCGTTGGGCGTGTACGCAGAAAGGGGAAAACAATGGATACAATAGTAGATTTATATGGAGATGCGGTTACTTCATTTATTTTTATGGGCGCAGTTATTGCGGTTTTCATAAAGATTTTACTCAAGGTGTGTGTATAGGAGGACGGTATGGGCGACTTGATTGCAATGGTAAAGGATGCCGTTGTGCCGCTGGCAGGATTTATGGCAGTAACGGCAATGCTGGGTGTGGTTATTGTAATGTATAAACAGACCATTATGGCAGTGATTAATACACTGCTGTACAGATAAGGTACGGGTATGAAAAATCCTTAAATGTAAGATTTTTATAAAGCTGTCTGTGCCGCAGATGTCACGGACAGCTGTTTGGGACAAAGCATTTGCGGAATGGAGATGAGTATGAAATCAATAATAGAAAGTTCGGCATATTGTATAATCCTTGTTATCATGTGTTACATGGCGATAGGGTTTATACAGATGAACATGGACGTAAACAAGGTAAATGAAGTTTCCAAATACGTGCAGGATTACATGGAAGTGCATGGAAAAAGCACCGGTGATGATGCGGCCGGGTATACACTGGATGCAGCTACATTAGACCATATTAATTCTCACGTAAGCAGATACGGCATGACGGCGGCGGTAACGTATGATACCGCAACTTCCGGGAACGTGTATTACAAGCTGGAGCTGAAATACGCATTAAAAATGCCGTTTCTGAACCTGAATGCAAATCATACATACGATGCAATTGCAAGAACGCCAAAGACGGCATAGGGAAGTGATTGGGGAAAACGTGATTTAGAAAAAGCTGAGCCGGAAAGTGTTCGTGTTTAGGGGAAAATAATGTAAGAAAACAGGAAGGGGAGAACTTCATGAGAACGGTTATAACCGGAGGAGGTTTTTTGGTTGTCACAGCGCTGTGTGTGCTGATCCACTGTTCCATCATCAGTACCAACATGAGGGACAATGAGGTAAGCAACAGCCTTGACAAGGCATCGGATTATGCAGTGGATGTCATGGGTGATATTTATCTGCGCCTTGATTACAGTCAGGGAAATACAGCAGCCTATATGCAGGAGCTGATACAGGGTTTCTGCAGGGCGGTGAATGAAAAAATCGGCACGGATGGGGAGCTGTCAGTGCAGGTTGTAAAGGCGGATATCGAAAACGGTAATTTTGACATTATCGTGACGGAAGATTACGACTATCCGTTAAGGGGCAAAAAGGGAAGCTGTTCGTATGAAAAGGCATTTTCCTTTGAGCCGTAATAACCAAAGGAGCAGATCACAATGAAGCGGTTAAGAAGCGGCGTACCATAAATGTACCTTGAAAATTTAATACTGCACGGTAATTTACCCATGGACAGGCGGCGCCTGTTCCATTATAATAAAGTATAACGCTAAAGAAGGGGAGAAAATTTTATGACAAGATTAAAAGCATTATTAAAGAAAGCAGACAAGGCGGCAGTCATCGGAATGACAGCTGCGGCAGTAGCAATGGCGGCACTGGGTGCAGGAGGGGTAAAGACTTACGCATCCGATTATTCCGTACAGAAGTATGTGGACAGCTCCGATGAAAGCCTTGTGCTTGACGGGGATACATGGCACTGCTACAAAAACGGACAGATTGACTATGATTATGACGGCATTGCCTTAAACGAATACGGCTGGTGGAAGGTTAATAACGGTGAAGTTGATTTTTCCTATTCAGGAATGGTGTTAAACCAGTACGGCTGGTGGTATGTCAATAACGGCGGACTGGACGGCAGCTACAGCGGCATGGGTGTAAATGAGTACGGCTGGTGGAAGTATGACAACGGAACGGTTGACTTTAACTACAGCGGCATTGCCTTAAATGACTATGGCTGGTGGAAGTTTGTAAACGGCAGCATTGATTTTGGCGCCAACGGACTGGACTTTGATGAAGCAACCAATACATGGTGGTATTTTAACGGCGGTGCGATTGATTTCGCATTTGACGGTATGGCATTAAATGACTATGGCTGGTGGAAAGTCAATAACGGTTCCGTAAACTTCGGCTTTAACGGCTTATGCAGCAACGAGTATGGCACATGGAAGTTTAATAACGGAACGGTTGACTTTGGCTACAACGGATTTGCCGCAGACGGCGAGAATACATGGTACGTCGTAAACGGCAGGGTAGCAACAGAATACTCCGGTACGGTAGACGGTAAGGAAGTCAGAAACGGTCAGGTGATGGATACCATTGTAATTCAGGTCGTACACCATGACAGGGACAGAACGGGAGCAGTAACAGAATCCCGTGCAGATACAAGCGGACTGGTAGGATATATTGAATATCTTGCAGTACCGGTGGATAAAGACGGCAACATCACAGAGCCGGTGTATGCAAGTCACTGGAAGCCGGATGATTGGAAAGGCTTTACGTCAGGCTATATCATTACAGCAGAAGTACTTGCAGATGGAACTGGTATCCATACAAAGGAAGACCCGCAAAAAACAGACCTCAGACCATATATCAAAGATGGTGTTGTAAATCTGTATTTATCATGGTTTATGATGTAAAAATAACACAATGAAATAAGGAAAGTAATAACCGGGGCAGATGACGGATTCTGCCCCGGTTATATTTTTTCTGTCTGTCATATTTTAATGGCAGGCATAAAGCAGACAATTTTTAAGAAGGGAGAACGGAATGTTTAAAGGGAAAATAAAAATTAAAAAGAAACAGCTTCGTACAGCGGCAGTAGCTGCCATTGCGGCGGCATTGACCGCAGGGATTATCGGCACGGTAGTGACAAGTGTAAAGGCAGCGCCGCTTACATGGCAGGATATCTGCAGCCGCGGCGAAAGTGACCTGACAGCGGTGGCTACATATGATTTAAAAGCAGACTGTAAAGACTATGGCTGGAACCAGACGCTTGATGCCGGTCCGGATGGAACTATTTATACCGGCACAAACCACCATTATGACAACGTTGTAGGGAATGAACTCAGCCGTGCCATGTATGCACATAAGCTGCGTGTATCAGACGGCATGACAGTCAGCATTGTCGCGGCACAGAATGATACGGAAGATGAAGGCGGACTGACCTATATCAAGGGAAACAACTCAGGTAATAACCTTTACTTTTACTGGTCGATGGGTGAGTATGATGCTGACGGCAACGTGGTGTTTGACGGGGACTGGAGAGGTGTCAACGAATCATGGAGCATTGGACGTGAGACAAACCATGCCTCTTATGGTGCTTCCGGGTATCCGTCAGGCATTTCACAGGCAGACAGACAGCAGCGAGTGACCTATATCATGCCTGTATTCCGCTGGGCAAGGGGAAGCCTTGCAGTCGGCGGCGGCATGGAATTTGAATTTCGCATGAGTTATTTATATGACAGCTTTGAAATTATCCAGCTTGTCACAAAGCCGTTTACCTATACATTCTATGCGGACGGCGGCACATTCAGTGACGGCGGCAGTGTTAAGAGCATGGAGCGCCTTGGCATTAATAATGTCAGTGTGCCTGCAACACCGACAAGACCGGGTTATGTATTCACCGGCTGGAAGATTACATCAGCAGGCGGCAAGCAGGCAGGAAAGATTTATGATGCCGGACAGCTTGCAACGATGCTTTCAGACAGCAAATACTATTCATCCCTGTTTGCCAATGCCACATTTGAAGCCCAGTGGACACACGCAGACCAGTTTGTAAGCTACATGGGAAACGGTGCTGACAATACCGGCGATTACGTTATTTCCTATAACGCAGCCCAGGGCATTGACAATAAGTACAGCGTATTCAACTTCAAAAAGACCGGATATTCAGGAAGTGGAAACTGGATCCAAAAAGACCAGTTTATGAACACGACAGGAACCGTATCAGGAAGCGGCAGGGAAAGCATGCCGCAGCTGTCCGGGCTTACATCAATCCGTACAAAGTGCGGCGGCAGATATAAATGCGTGGATATTAATGCTGCAAGTATTGACAATGGTGCCAATGTACAGATATGGGACTGCATAAACGGCAATGCGCAGATGTTTGCATTTGAATATGTAAAGACTGAAAACGGTGTGCCGTACTGGACGATCAGAAACAACTATTCTGGAAAAGTGCTTGACGTAGACGGAACAGCAGCCGGTGCAAATGTCCAGCAGTATACATACCACGGCGGCGATAACCAGTTGTGGACGTTAAAAATGGCAGGGGACGGATACTTCTACATCTGCTCAAAGCTTGGAAACTGTACTTCACTGGATTCTTCCTCACTGGTGCTTGACCTGTGGGGATATAGCACAGATAACGGGACAAATATTACAATCAGCGGTTATCACGGCAGCGACAACCAGCAGTGGTATCTGTGGGACAACACCATCAACTTATCAGCAGAGTGGACAAGCACGAATTACAAGGTGGATTACAACGCAGACGGCGGTACGCTTCTTGATGAAAACGGAAATGAAACAACAGATACGGTAAGAACATACGAATACGACAGAATCTACAATTTCCTTAAAGCCAAAAGAGCCTACACCGTAAGCTATGAAACCAACGGCGGCACGGCAGCAATTAACAGTTCAAACACCGATGCGCCGGGAACATTTAACGGCTGGAATGAACAGCTGGACAGCAATACCACTCACGGTGAGGTGAAAGGCTGGGACGGCTGGTCTGTCGGCACATGGAACTGGGCGGCATACTATAACGGCAATCCTGACCTTTTAAGGGCAACAAACAATACCTATGATACCATGTGGGCAATCCTGCATTACCGGGAACATGGTATTGATGAAGGCAGAACGTTCAATGGAGCATCTTACTGGCTTCCGGCATTAAGCTTTAAAAACCTGACCGCAAACGGCGGCACGGTAAACGTAAAAGCGGATTACACCAACGGCACAGTTACGCTTCCAAATGCAGAAAAAGCTTCCGTTGAGATTGACGGAAAGAATGTAAGCTATACTTTCGACGGCTGGTATCTGGATTCGGCACTGACAAGCCGTGTGGGCGGCGCAGGCGATACATATACACCGGCAGGAAATACAACGCTGTATGCAAAATATACAACACAGTCTGAAAACCTTATTTTTAACCAGAAGATACGTGTGCGTTACGAAAATGCAGACGGCACATGGACTTCATACTCCACCATTTTTGATCAGGATTTCAGGACCGGGGATACGGTCGATTATGATTTTGGCAGCCTTGATACAGATAAGTGGGTAAGACCGGCGGCAGTAAAGTATACAGTCAGCGGACAGTACCAGACAGAAGGCTATACAACAAGCGTTGATATTTACAGACAGACTTACAATGTAACAGTAACATACGACAATGCCGATGCTTTCAGTGCAAAAAGCGGGGAGGGTACATACCGCTGGGGAGAAAATGTAACGGCATCCGTTACGCTCAGTGAAAAGACCGCGCAGTATACCTACCGTTTTGCAGGATTTGAAACGGATTCCCGCCTGACCTTCAGAAACGGCACATCAAAGACATCAAATCCGGTAACATTTGTCATGCCGGAAGAAAATGTCACGTTAAAGGCATGCTCTGCATCACAGACCAATGAATATACCGTCACCGTGGAGCATTACCTCATGGATATGGACGGAACTTATCCTGGTACGCCGTATGAAACGACACAGAAGCCTTATAAGTACGGCAGTGAGTTGAATCTAATTGATGCGGCAAATGAATATGAAGGATTTACGGTAAATCCTGATAAGACAAAGGAAATGAATCCCGGTTATACGGGAACGGTAACGGGTGATGTGAAATTAAAAATCTATTATGACAGAAACCGTTATACCGTCACCGTGGAACACTACTACATGGATACGGCAGGAAACTATCCGGACAAACCGTCCGTGGCAGAAGATTTAACACCGTACTACGGCGAAACACTGGTACATAAAAACCTTGCCCGTGAAATAAAGGGGCTTTCATTCAATGAAAATAAGACGATTCAGGAGAATGGAAACCGCACGCAGACACAGGTGAAGGGAAATACCACGGTCAGACTTTATTATGACAGGACGGTATGCACCGTTACCTATGACTACAGAACAAACGGCGGTACGTCGGCGGATAAGGAAACCGTAAAGACCTACTACGGTGCGGATGCCGACCTTTCCGTTGCAGCATACAAAAACGGCTGGGAACATGCCGGATGGAATACAGAAAGTGATTCAGAAACAGGACTTACCCGGTACACCGTCACCGGGAACGTCACACTCTATGCCGTGTACCGCAAGGACATCACCGTGACATTCGTGGACTTTGCACAGACCTATAAGAGGGAAGGCTCCATGTACAACAACGACACCTATGCCCTTATCGATGCGCCACAGTGCAGTACCTATGGCGGATGGGAAAATGTGTCGGATGTTACGGCAGTAGGATTTAACAGCAGGGCAGACATCACCGCGGAAGGTGCTGAAAAGATGGAGGTAAAGTCCGGGGAGGAACATTTAAAAATCCCGGACAGCATTACCTACTATACCGTGTGCCGGGCAGACGTAACACTGACCTATGAATTAAACGGCGGAACGGAAAATGACACCACAAAGCCGGTAACGAAAACCGTGTACTGCAATGCGGCTGCCCCGCAGGAAGTAAAGGGCTTTAAATTACAGCTTGGCGAAAGTGTAAAGGAATCCGTTGACCTTGACGGCTATACCCATTCCTATGCATTTGCGATATGGGCCCAGAACAGCCCGGAGAGCGAAACACGCTTCCCATGCAATGCAGATTATGTCTTAAAGGAAAATACGACTATGTATGCCGTCTGGGATGAAACGGTGACACCGATTACCTACTATATCGAATTTGACGGCAATGCAGGCACAGCCGCAAGAAACATTCCTGATAAAATGGAGGTACAGTATGGAGAGGAAGTCGTTCTTCCGGAGCAGAAGCCGGAAAGGACGGGATTTACCTTTATGGGATGGAATACAAGAATGGACGGACAGGGAACGGAGTACCAGCCGCAGGATACGGTAAAGAACCTTACAACCGTAAACCACGCCACGGTAAAACTGTATGCCCGGTGGAAACAGCGCCGCATTATCCTTGTAAAGGCGGCATCGACCGTCTATAACGACACCATCATCAAAAGAATCCCCGGTGATGAGGAATGGTATGATTCGGTAGGGCATTTAACCATTGATGAACTGAAAAACTACCCGGATGAACTCTGCGAGCAGGTATGGCATATCGACAAGCAGGGTAATATCACACGGGTGAAATAACACCTAAACGGTGTATTTTTCTTGCAGTAAATGAAGAACAGGGTGTATGATTAAACTAAATATAAAATTAAAGAATATCCCCTGTTATGTATATATGAATATTTGTTATTTTAAGGAAAAAAATGGAGAGGTATATGGGGATAAAAGATTTAACAGAAAAGATACTGGAAGATTATAATGACATTTTTGCTGATATTGTCAATGTACTGGTATTCAAAGGGAAACAGCGCATAAAGCCGGAGACACTTGTAAATACCGGTGTGCATTCCCAGTATAAAAATGACAAAACCGGTGTCTTACACGAGCAGGAGCGGGATGTCGTAAAATACTGGATGAACGGAAAAGTACGGATAGCCCTGTGCGGACTGGAAAATCAGACTGCCGTTGAGCCGGAAATGCCGCTGAGGGTGTTTGGCTATGAGGGTGCATCTTACCGTGGACAGTTGGAAGAAAAAAGTGCCGTGCCGGTGATAACACTGGTACTGTACTTCGGAAATGAACACTGGAGGGCAGAAAAGCATTTAAAAGACCTGCTTGACATTCCGGAGGGCATGGAAGAATATGTTAATGACTTAAAGATTAACGTATTTGAAATTGCATGGCTCACAGATGAGCAGATATCCATGTTTAAGAGTGATTTCAGGATAGTGGCGGATTTTTTTGTTCGAAAGAGAAAGAATAAAGATTATGTGCCGGATAATAAGACTGAAATCCGTCATGTGGATGCAGTATTAAAGATGCTGTCTGCGGTAACCGGGGACAGAAGATATGAAAATATTTTATCGGACGGAAAGGGAAAGGTGAGCAATATGTGCGAAGTAGCTGAAAGACTTGAACAAATGGGCATTGAAAAAGGCAGACTTGAAGGTGAGCAGATGACAGTGTACAGTTTTGTGCAGGACAAAACCATAACACCGGAACAGGGCGCTCATAAGCTGAATATCAGTGTCGCAGAACTTGAAAAAAAGATGAAAGAAGCAGGATATACTTATCCGGTATTCTAAAAAAATTCTGAAAATTTTTTGTGAAGATTTTTTAATTTTTAAAATCTTGTCAAGCATTTTTGAAAATCCCCAAAATCTTTGACATCTCCTTTATTATTTGATATGATGTAGAGAAAAATATTTTTAAAGGAGTTGATTTTTTGGATACGGACAGTATCACGCAGTTGATTTTAATTATTATTCTGCTTGCGTTATCTGCTTTTTTTTCATCAGCAGAAACAGCATTTACAACTGTAAACCACATTCGCATCAGAACCCTGATTGACGAGGGGAACAAGAGGGCGGTCATTGTGTCAGACATTATTGCACATTCACAGAAGATGTTAAGTGCGATTCTGATTGGAAATAACATTGTCAATATTTCAGCATCGGCGCTGGCAACATCGCTGACAATTAAAATCTGGGGCAATTATGCCACGGGTATTACAACAGGTGTGTTAACGATTGTTGTATTAATTTTTGGTGAAATTACACCCAAAACGACAGCAACCGTTTATTCAGAAAAGTTTGCGCTGGTATATGCACCGGTTATTAAAGCACTGATGACCGTGTTGACACCGGTTATTTATGTGGTAGATGTTCTAGCAGGATTCTTTTTAAGATTGTTCCATATTGATACGAAGAATCATAAAAAGACAATTACAGAAACAGAACTGAGAACATTTGTTAATGTCAGCCATGAAGAAGGTGTCATTGAATCAGATGAAAGACAGATTATTAACAATCTGTTCGATTTTGGTGATGCAGAAGCTAAAGATGTTATGATACCGAGAATTGATATGGTTGCCGCGGATATTACAACGGGATACGATGAGATTCTGGCACTGTTTAGGGAAACGATGTATTCGAGGATTCCGGTGTATGAGGAAGAACAGGATAATGTTGTCGGCATTTTAAATATAAAAGATTTAATTGTTGCGCCGCATGGCACACAGTTTGAAATCAGAAAAATCATGCGCAAGCCTTATTATGTTTATGAACATAAAAATATTTCCGAACTGTTTAAGGAAATGCAGAAACAGTCACAGGGGATTGCAATCGTATTAGACGAATATGGTTCTACGGCAGGCATGATTACAACAGAGGATTTATTGGAAGAAATCGTCGGGGAAATCCGTGATGAGTATGATAATGATGAAACAGAACCATTTGTTAAAATCGATGATTATACATATCATATTGACGGAACGTATAAATTAGATGATGTCAATGAAAAATTGTCAACAGCCCTGACATCTGAAGATAATGATTCAATCGGTGGTTATATTATTGAAAAGCTGGACAGGATTCCGGCGGCAGGAGAAAAACTGCGCGTGGATAATCTGGAATTTACAGTAGAAAAAGTAGAATCCAACAGAGTTGTATCTGTGATTTTAAAAGTTTTTTAGTATAACCGGGCTTTTCCTTTCATAGGATAGATTAAGAAAAATGAATCTTGAATCTGGAGGGAAAATGGCAGTAAAAGGATTTCAACTTGTAAAAACATTGATTATAGCATATGTAATAACGGCAGTTTTGCTTCTGTTAACGGCCTTCGGGCTGTATCGTCTGCATTTGTCAGACTGGCAGGTAATGGCAGCTGTCGTTATTATTTATGCTCTTTCATGCTTTGCCGGCGGCTATATTTTAGCAAAAGCACAGAAAAGCAGAAGAATGTTGTGGGGCATGGGCTTTGGTATTTTATATTTTACCGTGCTGACGGCTGCCGCCTTTATTCTTACAAAAGGGGCAGATATGGATATGACAGCACTTGTAAAGGCACTGATTGTCTGCCTTTTGGCAGGTGGAGCCGGAGCATTTGCAACGCCTGAATAAAATAACAGAAATGTCAGGATTAAAGCTGTACTGTAAGATGTCCGGATTGCATCAGTGCTGAAATTTTATTAAGAAAAATTAAAGGAAAATCAGATTCTTTGCAGAATATATAAAGTATAGGCGCTTTTAACAGGATGGACTGTTTACCGGATAGGAGGCTTTGAATGAATATCAGGGAAGAACAGGAAAAATACGAGCATGAGCATTTAAGCAGATTTGCCAGCTTCAGTGATGAATCGCAGGGGCGGGACAGACCGGAAGAACCCTGTACGGTGCGCCCTGCATATCAGCGGGACAGGGACAGAATTTTACACTGTAAGTCGTTTCGGCGCTTAAAGCATAAGACGCAGGTTTTTCTGTCGCCGCAGGGGGATCATTACAGAACGCGGCTTACGCACACACTGGAGGTGCCCCAGATTGCAAGAACAATCAGCAGGGCGCTGCGGTTAAATGAAGATTTGACAGAGGCAGCTGCACTGGGACATGATTTAGGACATACGCCGTTTGGACATGCCGGAGAACGGACATTAAACAGAATCTGTCCGATGGGGTTTGTCCATTCAGAACAGAGTATCCGCATTGTGGAAAAACTGGAAAAAGACGGACAGGGGTTAAATCTTACAAAAGAAGTGCGTGATGGTATTTTAAACCATCAGACATCGTCCATGCCGTCCACACTGGAAGGAAAAGTTGTCCGGCTTTCCGATAAAATAGCTTATATTAACCATGATATTGACGATGCAATCCGGGCAAAAATATTCAGTGAAACGGATATTCCGAAAGCCTTTACAGAAGTGCTTGGAGATACTACAAAATCAAGGCTGAATACGATGATACAGGATATTATTCATAACAGTATCGGGAAGAATGAAATCTGTATGTCTGATGAAGTGCATCAGGCAATGATGGAGCTGCGCAAATTTATGTTTGGCAGTCTTTATCAGAATCCACTTGCAAAAAGTGAAGAAGCAAAGGCAGACAAGCTGATTACGGAACTGTATGGATATTATATGGATAATATAGAAGCGCTGCCGGACAATTACAGAAGATTTATTACAGAGTGCGGCGAAACGCCGGAACGTGTCGTGTGCGATTATATAGCAGGCATGAGCGACCAGTATTCGGTTGCCAAATTTGAAGAAATATTTGTTCCGACATCGTGGAAAGTATAAGAGGAAGGATGAATCAGGTTGGTGAAAACAGATGTACGCAAGTGAAGTAATTGATGAAGTTGTATCGCGAAGCGACATAGTGGATATTATTTCCGGATATATCAAACTGAAGAAAAACGGCAGTTCGTATGTCGGGCTGTGTCCGTTCCATAATGAAAAATCTCCGTCTTTTTCCGTATCACCGGGAAAGCAGCTGTATCACTGTTTCGGCTGCGGGGTGGGCGGCAATGTCATTACATTTGTTATGGAATACGAAAATTATACGTTTCTTGAAGCTGTAAAATACTTAGCAGACAAAGCAGGCATGCAGCTTCCCGAAACGAGTTATTCGGAAGAAGAAAAGAAAAACAGGGACTTAAAGGCAAAGCTTTTAGAGATTAATAAAATAGCGGCAACGTATTATTACCATCAGCTTAAAGCTGAAAACGGTAAAATCGGACTGTCCTATCTTCAAAAAAGAGGGTTAAGCGATACTACGATAAACCGCTTCGGATTAGGATATGCCGGACAGACCGGCAATGCGCTGTATCAGTATTTAAAAAGCAAAGGTTATGATGATGCGTTGTTAAAAGAAACAGGACTGTTTACATATGAGCGGGGAATCCATGACAAGTTCTGGAACCGCGTGATGTTTCCGATTATGGATATTAACAACAAGGTTATCGGTTTCGGCGGCCGTGTCATGGGTGATGCAAAACCGAAATATCTTAATTCACCGGAAACCAAATTATTTGATAAAAGCAGGAATTTATATGGGCTGAATGCGGCGCGCATATCCAGAAAGTCCAATATGATTATCTGTGAAGGATATATGGATGTGATTTCACTGCATCAGGCTGGCTTTACGCAGGCAGTGGCGTCCCTCGGAACAGCGCTGACGCCGGGACAGGCGGCACTTATGAAGCGGTATACGGATAATGTCCTGATTACCTATGACAGTGATGCGGCGGGTGTAAAGGCAGCGCTTAGGGCAATTCCGATATTAAAAGAAGCTGGGCTTACCACGAAGGTTATTAATATGCAGCCGTATAAAGACCCCGATGAATTTATCAAGGCACTGGGGGCGGAAGCGTTTCAGGAGCGGATAGACAAGGCGGAAAACAGTTTCGTGTATGAAATCGGTGTTCTTGAGAAAGAATATGACAGAACTGACCCGGCAGAGTCTACGAAGTTTGAGCGGGAAGCGGCGGCAAAGCTGGTGACGTTCCGGGAAAAGCTGGAGCGGGAAAACTATATGCGTGCGGTCTGCGACCGTTTCCACATTGAATTGCAGGGCATGCGGGAGCTGGTCGCATCTCTTGGCAGTAAGGAAGGCATTTTAAGAAGAAATGATTATCCGGCGGCACCGGGACAGCAGCGTGCTGCGGCACCCAAGAAGAAAAAAGAAGACGGTGTCCGTCAGGCAGAGAAAATTCTGCTGACATGGATGATTGAAGATGCCGGAATTTTTGAAAAGGTGAAAGAATACATTTCACCGCAGGATTTTGTAAACCCGCTGTTTAAGGATGTGGCGGACAAGCTGTATGCACAGTATGAAAGCGGCAGTTTAAATCCCGCGGCAATTATCAGTACATACGATGCCGAGGAAACGCACAGTGAAGTTGCGGCGATGTTTAGCATGGAACTGGATAACCGGCTGAATCACAATGAACGCGAAAAAGCGCTTAATGATACCGTACTTAAGGTAAAAAACAACAGCATACAGTATCAGATTGACCAGGCGGCAGACCCTGCACAAATCCAGCAGCTTTATACAATGAAAAACAAATTATCAGCAATTCATATTACATTATAAGAGAATAGAAAGGTGACAATCATGGCTAAGAAAAATGAGAATATCGCAGAAGAAACAGTAAAAAAGACAACCAAAAAGGCAAAGACCGAAGGAGAAGCAGTAGAAAAAACAGAAGAAGAAATTGCTGCTGAAATCGCTGCGAAGTTTGATGAAAAATGTAAGGGACTGCTTCAGATTGCCAAAAAGAAGAAAAATGTACTCGATTATCAGGAAATTATGAATTATTTCCTCGATACCGATTTTGAAGCCGATAAGATGGAAAAAGTCTTTGAATTCCTTGAAAATAATAATGTCGATGTTAAGATGGCGGATGATGATACAGACGACGATGAAATTATTTTAGATGATGAAGATGATATTGATATTGAAAAAATTGATTTATCCGTACCGGATGGTGTAGGGCTTGAAGACCCTGTCAGAATGTATTTAAAGGAAATCGGTAAAGTGCCGCTGTTAAGCGCAGAAGAAGAAATCGAATATGCAAAGCGCATGGAACAGGGCGATGAAGAAGCAAAGAAGCGTCTTGCCGAGGCAAACCTTCGTCTGGTAGTCAGCATTGCCAAAAGATATGTAGGTCGTGGCATGCTGTTTTTGGATTTAATTCAGGAAGGTAATTTAGGTTTAATTAAAGCGGTAGAAAAATTTGATTACCGCAAAGGTTATAAATTCAGTACCTATGCGACATGGTGGATTCGTCAGGCGATTACAAGAGCCATTGCAGACCAGGCAAGAACAATCCGTATCCCGGTGCATATGGTAGAAACGATTAACAAGCTGGTGCGTGTGTCCAGACAGTTATTACAGGAATTAGGCAGAGAGCCGTCCCCGGAAGAAATTGCAGAGGCAATGGATATTCCGGTAGAAAGAGTACGTGAAATCCAAAAGATTTCACAGGAACCGGTTTCTCTTGAAACACCAATCGGTGAAGAAGAAGACAGCCATTTAGGAGATTTCATTCAGGATGATAACGTACCGGTTCCGGCAGAGGCAGCGGCTTCAACACTATTAAAGGAACAGCTGGTAGAAGTCCTCGGAACGCTGACAGAAAGAGAACAGAAGGTGTTAAGGCTGCGTTTCGGCATGGATGACGGCAGAGCAAGAACCCTTGAAGAAGTCGGCAGAGAGTTTAATGTTACCAGAGAACGTATCCGTCAGATTGAGGCAAAGGCACTTAGAAAGTTAAGACATCCAAGCAGAAGCCGCAAATTGAAAGATTACTTAGACTAATATTAATATAGGAACAATTATGGAAGAACTGAATTTATCAGATAGACTGCGTCTGATTGCCGGTTTGATAAAAAAAGGAAGTAAAGTGGCAGATATCGGTACCGATCACGGATATCTGCCAATCTTTCTTGTAAAGAGTGGAATTACAGACCGTGTGATAGCAATGGACGTCAGGAAAGGACCTCTAAAAAAAGCAGAAGACAATACACGGGCATTTTGTGTGTCCGATCAGATTGAATTAAGACTTTCGGACGGACTGGCAGCACTTGAAAAGGGTGAGGCAGATACCGTTACCATTTCCGGCATGGGTGGAAGACTGATACAGTCGATTCTTACAAACGGTATGGAAAAGCTGGACAAATCAACACGGCTGATTGTATCGCCGCAGTCTGAACTGCGGGAATTCCGGATATTTTTAAAGGAAAAGGGATTTCTTGTTTTAGAAGAACATATGATGACAGAAGATGGTCAGTTTTATGTCATTATGGAATGTGTATACATGGGTGCGGATTATGCACCGCAGACGATCGAGGAAGCAAAGCTTCGGTACGGAGAATCGCTTTTGCGTGAAAAAAACGAGAGCCTGAAAGCATATTTATATAAAGAAAAGCGGATAGCAGAAGGAATTTACACACAGTTATCAGCACGAAACGGACAGGAAGCGGCAGTACAGGAGCGGTTAGGGCAGTTACGGAAGGATTTGGATTGCATTGATTTTGCATTAGAATATTATAATTTTGCGTAAAATACGCAGGATGGGAGAAAAAATATGGGTAAGACATTATTTGAACTGGCAAAGCAGGCACAGCCGGATTATCCGCATCAGATTATTCTGGCAAAGGTTGATGGAAAACTTCATGAATTAAAAGATATGGAAATTGAAAATGAAAAGGTAGAATATATTACAACGGCCGTTGGCAACGAAACCTATCGGAGAAGTGTAGTGCTTTTAATGCTGCATGCAATTTATCAGACGGCACCGGAACATTCAATTGATCGTGTGACAATTGAATATTCTATCAGCAAAGGCTTATATTGCAGTTTAAAGGCAGATTTTCAGGTTACAGAAGAGTTCCTTGCAAGGGTAAAGACAAAGATGCAGGAAATTGTTGCGGCGGATATTCCGATTACAAAGCGCATGATTCAGACGAGCGAAGCAGTAAAGCTGTTTGAAAAATACGGCATGGAGGATAAGACCAAGCTGTTTAAATACCGCAGAAGCTCTTATGTAAACATTTATAACCTGGACGGCTTTGAAGATTATTTTTACGGATATATGGCACCGTCTACCGGAATGTTAGGTGTTTTTGATTTGTTTGTGTATGATGAAGGCTTTGTATTACAGCTGCCGGTTAAGGAAGCACCGGAAATTGTACCGGAATTTGCACCGCAGCAAAAACTGTTTCAGGTATTAAAAGAATCAACCCAGTGGGCAAATATGCTGGGAATTGATACTGTGGGTGCATTAAATGAGCATATTACAAATAATGATATGAACTCATTAATTCTTGTACAGGAAGCTCTTCAGGAACAGAAAATTGTTGAAATTGTCAACTCTATTAAAAAAAGAAAAAGTACAAAATTTGTAATGATTGCAGGACCGTCATCTTCCGGAAAGACGACCTTTGCAAACCGCCTGTCCATTCAGCTTCGTGCAAACGGATACAAGCCGCATCCAATCAGTGTGGACAACTATTTTGTAGAGCGTGAGCAGACACCGCTTGACGAAGACGGCAATTATAACTTTGAAGACCTGCATGCGATTGACATCGAGTTGTTTAACCGGCACATGGAGCAGCTTCTGGAAGGAAAGCGTGTCTGTATGCCGACCTTTAACTTTAAGACGGGTAAAAAAGAATACGGAAATGATTATTTACAGCTTGGAGCGGAAGACATTCTTGTTATCGAAGGAATTCACTGCTTAAACGATGAAATGTCCTATATGCTTCCGAAAGAAAGTAAATATAAAATTTACATCAGTGCGCTGACACAGTTAAATGTGGATGAACATAACCGTGTGGCAACAACCGACGGCAGATTAATCCGCCGTCTGGTGCGTGACAGCAGAACCCGCGGCGCGAGTGCTGCACGTACTCTCGGCATGTGGGAATCTGTGCGCAAGGGCGAAGAAAAAAATATTTTCCCGTTTCAGGAGCATGCAGATGCGATGTTTAATTCGGCAATGCCATATGAACTGTCTGTATTAAAGCCGTATGTAGAACCGCTGTTATTCTCAGTCGGAGAGGACGAACCGGAATATCAGGAAGCAAAGCGCCTGTTAAAGTTCCTTGCGTACTTCCTGCCGTATACCAGTGAAAACATACCGATTAATTCGATTGTAAGGGAATTTGTTGGCGGGGGATGTTTTAAGGTTTGAGTTTTATCAGACCGCACCCTCACCGTCCGGTACTCCAGGTGAGGGTGTCGGGGGTGCTGTAAGCTGTGATTGTTCCGCTTAAATCGGTACGCAGGATTTGAATATCCTGTGCTTCCAAGCGGGAAAGTGTTTTTTGTGCGGGGTGTCCGTAATCGTTGTCTGCGCCGACACTGATAACGGCAAAAGCAGGGTGTACGGCACGTAGAAATTTTTCGGTGGAAGAAGATGCACTTCCGTGGTGGCTTACCATATAGACGTCCGCAGAAAGATCTAAATTCTCATTTAACATGGCGGATTCGCTTTTTGACTGGGCATCGCCAAGGATTAAAAAGCTGTGTGAAGAATCCGTCAGCTGGATACCGAGAGAGCGGTTGTTTTCTTCTTCATAGTCATAGCGGTCGGGGCAGACCACGGTAAAAGAGGCATTTCCTAAAATATAGGTGTCACCGACCTGTGGGTGTACCGGAGTGATATTCTGCTTTTTAAGACAATTTACATAGGACTGGTAAATTTTTGTATCAGCACTGTAATCCGGTGAAAGCACATTGCCAACGTCAAATTGATATAAAGCACCGATAACACCGCTGACATGGTCGGCATCATAGTGTGAAATCAGTACATAGTCAAGTGCAGTAATACCCGCCTGCTGTAAGTAGCTGACTACAAAAGAGGAGTGGGAACGGTCACCGCCGTCAATCAGCATATAATGTCCGTCCGATTCCGCAAGCACACAGTTTCCCTGCCCGACATCTAAAAAGGTGACAGAAAGCGTTGTATTTTCGGGACGGCTTTCTGAATAGAAAAGCGCAGTGTCCTGTTTAGAAGAATTTGTAAATAAACCTTTCAGTGTATCCTGAAAAGAAGTCTTTACGGAAGCTGTCAGGTCGGGATTTAAAAGTCCGATATGACAGACTAAAACAAAAATAAAAACGAAAAGCATCATAAAAGCAGAGAATTTTGTACGGATTCTCTGCTTGTTTTTACGTTGTCTGTGATACATATGAATCTCCATTCTCAAGCAGATTTACTGCCAATACGGTGGCTGCCGTCAGGAACGGTCCGGTCCGAAAAATGTATTCCGGTAAATGCCCGCTTCTTCAAATAATTTGTAAATGTAGTGGCTGTCGCCGGAATCAATATGTTCTTTGACTGCAGTAAGAGAGTTGATATATTCCCCTAAAAGCTGTGAAATAGCCGTCGGATTTGCAGCACAAATCTGTTCCCACATTTCAGGAGAAGAAGCAGCGATCCGGGTGGTGTCCTTAAAACCGCCTGCGGCAAGCAGGTGCATGTAATCTTTATAGTCACCGGTGTCGGCATCTTTAACCAGCTTTGCCAGTGCGGCAGAGACAAGGTGCGGCACATGGCTGATGGCAGCAGCACAGTAATCATGTGTTGCCGGGTCCATGACAATCGGTACAGCCTTGATATCTTTTACAAGTTCGACATAAGCATCTAAATGTTCTTTTGAAGTGTGTGCAGACGGTGTGATAACGTATTTTGCACCACACAGCAAATCGGCATGGGCGCTTGTATAACCGGACTGTTCAGAGCCTGCCATCGGATGTCCGCCGATAAAATTATTTTCCAGACCGGCATTTTTAGCTGCAGAGTAAATGCTTTCTTTTACACTGCCTACATCGGTTAAAATGCAGGAAGACTTGATAAGTGGCTTTAACAATTCAAAATATTTTGTAATCGTTACGACCGGCGTGCAGATAAAAATGATATCGCAGCCGGAAAACTGTTCATTTACGCAGTCAGTTATTTCATCCAATACACCGTCTTTTTGTGCCTGATAAAGGGGAGAAAGAGAACGGCTGGTAGCAATCATGTGGCACTGCGGGCGGTACGCACGGAGTGCCTTTGCAATCGAACCGCCAATTAATCCAAAACCTATAAAACCAATCTGTAAAATCTCCATACTAATCTCCATTTCTGAGCGACTATGTCGCAAAGATGCGATGAGAAATTCGCACAGGCGATTTCTCATCTGTATTTTAATGTATAATAACACAAGTAACCTGTTAAAACAAAGTATCACAAAATTAAAAGTATAACTGCATACACTTTAACACTTCAACGTAAAAAATAAAATGCTTATTGACAATGTACTTGAAAAAATACAAAAAATGTAGTAAAATAAATCATAACATTTAGAACGTAAACAAATTAACAGGGGTGAGATACAAGGCGTGGTATTTTATACGCATTTGTGAATATTTCATGCCGGAATGGAGTGCATTATGAATAATTACAGAACAGGTGACATCAGAAATATTGCAGTCTTAGGAGGCAGTGGAAGCGGTAAGACAACACTGGTTGAGGCAGCAGCGTTTGCAGGGGAGAATAAGAACTATTTAGGAAGCATTGCGCAGGGCAATACGGTCAGTGATTACGATAGCGAGGAACACAGCCGTGGATTTTCAATTCATTTATCGGTTGTTCCGGTGGAATGGAACGGTTATAAGATTAATTTTTTAGATGCACCGGGGGCATTGGATTTTGAAGGAGAACGCGAGTCTGCTGCAAGTGCTGCAGATGCAGCGGTCATCGTGATTAATGCCCGCAAAGGCATTGATGCCGGAACATGTGCCGCATGGAAATTATGTGACCGTTATAAACTGCCGAGAGTGATTTTTGTAACAGGCATGGATGATGATACTGCCAGCTACAGGGAGATCGTGGAAGAACTCACAAAGCTGTACGGCGGAAAGATTGCGCCGTTTCATATGCCAATCCGCCAGGATCAGCGTCTGATTGGTTATGCGGATATTACCAAGATGAGCGCCAGAAAATTTACCGGTATCGGAAAATATGAAGATTTCGAGATTCCGGACTACTGTATGGAAAACCTCAATAAATTTAAAGGGATTTTAGATGAGGCAGTGGCTTCGGTTGACGAAGATAATATGGAAAAATATTTTTCGGGTGAAGAATTTACACAGCAGGAAAAGGACAGCGCCCTGCGTGCCGACTGTACGGACGGAAGCATTGTTCCGGTAACGATGGGTTCGGGACTGCATGTACATGGTGTCTATATGCTTTTAGATGTCATTACAAAATATTTTCCGTCACCGTTTTTTACAAAGACCGGTATTAATGTTTATGACAATGAGCTGTTTGACTGCATTTATGATGAAAAAGATTTTCTGGCGGCGCGGGTATTTAAGACGGTATCCGACCCATATCTTGGCAAGTATTCCTTTGTAAAGGTTTATTCCGGTACATTAAAAGCGGACAGCATGATTTTTAATCCGTCTTACGATATGGAAACAAAGATTGGCAGAATTTATAAGGTATGCGGAAAAGAATATACACCGGTGGACAGCATTGTGGCAGGCGATATCGGAGCCATTCCGAAGCTGAACGGATTTTCAACCGGAGATACCATTTCCACAAAGGTGAAGCCGATTAAGCTCGATACGATTGAATTTGCAGTGCCGTATACGGTAAAGCGTATTGTTGTTGATAACAAGCAGAATGAAGAAAAGCTTTCACAGGCACTGGCAAAGATTATGGAAGAAGACAGAACCGTGCATTGTGAAAATGATACAGAAAACGGTCAGCGTCTGATAAAAGGAATCGGCGAACAGCAATTGGAGATTATTGCGGCAAGACTTGAAAATCAGTATAAGATTCCGCAGGTTCAGCTGACAGCGCCAAAGGTCGGTTATAAAGAAACGATTTGTGCGGAAGCGACAGCAAGATGCCGTTACAAAAAGCAGAGCGGTGGTCACGGACAGTTTGCGGAAGTGCAGATTACATTTTCACCGTCCGGCAACCGTGAAAAAGATTACGTATTTGAAACAGCCGTAGTCGGCGGCGCAGTTTCTAAAAATTATTTCGCGGCAGTGGAAAAGGGAATTGCAGAAAGTGTCAAGACAGGACTGCTTGCAGGGTATCCGGTGGTCGGCTTAAAGGCAGTGCTGACAGACGGCGCGGAGCATCCGGTGGATTCGAGTGAAAATGCATTTAAAATGGCAGCTGTCATGGCATATAAGGAAGCTTATTTAAAGGCATCACCGATTATCTTAGAGCCGATTGCACAGGTAAAAATTTTTGCACCGTCCGTTTATGCGGGAGACATTTCAAATGATTTAAAGACCCGCAGGGCAAGAGTACTTGGCATGATGCCGGCAGAAGACGGAACTTCTTATATAGAAGCCGATGTTCCGGTTGCTGAGCTGGAAGGCTATATGGCAAAGCTTCGCTCCATTACGGAAGGCTATGGTACATTTGCCTACGAATTTGCAAGATACGGACATGCGCCGCAGAATGTAGTGGAGAAGATGTCCGCAGAATATCAGAAAAACAACGGATAAAAGTAGAATCGGTACTTGACAAAGCGGTTGAATATGATAAAATATTCCTGTTTCGTAGTAAATATTTGAATATATAAAGACTGTGAAAAGGAATAGTAGATTATCGCCGGAATTTTACAGAGAGCTGCCGGAAGGTGCAAGACAGCAGATTCGGATAATTGAACTCGCCTTGGAGTTTCTTTTCTGAAAGGATAAACAGATAGGAAAAGACGATTCATTTCCGTTACCAAATGACTGAGTGCATATGTAGGGCAGCTTACATATGAATTAGAGTGGTACCGCGATTGTAGCCCTTTCGTCTCTAAGTGAGATGAAAGGGCTTTTTATGTGTTTGAAAAAAGGAAGCAAAACAAGGAGGATTAATTTTATGGCAACAACGTATAACCATAAGGCTGTTGAAAAGAAATGGCGTGGAAACTGGGAAGCACACCCAATTAATGTCAATGATGGTAAAAAACCGAAATATTACTGTCTGGATATGTTCCCGTATCCGTCAGGAAGCGGTCTTCATGTCGGTCACTGGAGAGGTTATGTAATCAGTGATGTATGGAGCAGATATAAGATGTTACACGGATACTATGTTATCCATCCAATGGGCTGGGATGCATTCGGTCTTCCGGCAGAAAACTATGCAATTAAGATGGGTGTTCACCCGAAAAAGTCTACGGCACAGAATGTAGCCAATATTAAAAGACAGATTCAGGAAATCGCCGCTGTTTATGACTGGGATATGGAAGTCAACACAACAGACCCGAATTTCTATAAGTGGACACAGTGGATTTTTGTAAAAATGTTTAAAGCAGGTCTTGCTTACGAAAAGGAAATGCCGATTAACTGGTGTCCGTCCTGCAAGACAGGTCTTTCAAATGAAGAAGTTGTAAACGGCTGCTGCGAACGCTGCGGTACAGAAGTAACCAAGAAGAACTTAAAGCAGTGGATGTTAAAGATTACAGCCTATGCAGACAGATTACTCGAAGACCTTGATAAGCTTGACTGGCCGGAAAAGGTTAAGAAGATGCAGTCTGACTGGATTGGACGTTCTTACGGTGCAGAGGTAGATTTTAAGGTAGACGGAACGGATAAGTCTATTACTGTTTATACTACAAGACCGGATACATTACACGGTGCAACCTTTATGGTACTGGCTCCGGAACATGCAATGGCAAGAGAACTGGCAACGGAAGAAACAAAGCAGGCAGTGGAAGATTACATTTACAGAGCTTCTACCCGTTCTAACATTGATAGAATGGCAGATAAGGAAAAGACAGGTGTATTTACAGGTTCTTATGCAATCAATCCTTTAAATGGAAAGAAAGTGCCAATCTGGCTGTCTGATTATGTACTGGCTGATTACGGTACAGGTGCGATTATGTGTGTACCGGCACATGATGACCGTGACTTTGAATTTGCAAAGAAATTTGATATTCCGATTATTCAGGTTATTGCAAAAGACGGAAAAGAAATTGAAAATATGACAGAGGCTTATACAGATGCTGTCGGAACAATGATTAATTCCGGTGACTGGAACGGTATGGAATCTTCTGTATTAAAGAAAGAAGCACCGGAAATGATTGAAAAAATGGGCTTCGGACGTAAAAAGAAGAACTACAAGTTACGTGACTGGGTATTCTCACGCCAGAGATACTGGGGCGAACCAATTCCGATTGTTCACTGTCCGGACTGCGGCTGTGTACCGGTTCCGGAAGAACAGCTTCCGTTACTGCTTCCAGAAGTAGAAAAGTATGAGCCGACCGGAACAGGTGAATCACCGCTTGCAGGAATTGAAGAATGGGTCAACACAACCTGCCCATGCTGCGGAAAGCCTGCTAAGAGAGAAACCAATACTATGCCACAGTGGGCTGGTTCTTCATGGTACTTCTTAAGATATGTGGATAATAAGAATGACAAAGAACTTGTAAGCAAGGAAAAGGCAGATAAGTATCTTCCGGTTGATATGTATATCGGCGGTGTGGAACATGCGGTACTGCACTTACTGTATTCAAGATTTTATACAAAATTCTTACATGATATCGGTGTGGTTGATTTTGATGAACCGTTCAAGAAGCTGTTCAATCAGGGTATGATTGGCAAGAACGGCGCAAAGATGAGTAAGTCCAAAGGAAACGTTGTATCACCGGATGATTTAGTAAGAGATTACGGCTGTGATTCATTAAGAATGTACGAACTGTTTGTCGGACCACCGGAACTGGATGCAGAATGGGATGACAGAGGAATTGACGGTGTACACAGATTCCTGTCAAGATTCTGGACACTTGTAGAAGATAACGCAGATAAGAATTTCAATGAAACAGATGAAATGGTGAAGTTAAGACATAAGATGGTTTATGACATTACAAACCGTCTGGAAAACTTCAGTCTGAACACAGTTGTCAGCGGTTTCATGGAATACACCAACAAGCTGGTTGACCTGACAAAGAAGCAGGGCGGCATTGATAAAGAAACAATGGAAACGATTGTTACGCTCTTATCTCCGTTTGCACCGCATGTTGCAGAAGAACTTTGGGAAGTATTAGGACATAACCAGAGCATTTTTGAAAGCACACAGTGGCCTTCATTTGATGAAGAAAAGATGAAGGATAACGAGATTGAAATGGCAGTTCAGGTAAATGGTAAAGTAAAGGCAAAGGTAACACTTTCTGTTGACGAAACCAAAGAATCTGCACTGGCTAAGGCAAAAGAAGCACTTGGTGATAAGCTTCCTGCAAATGTTGTAAAGGAAATTTACGTACCGGGTAAGATTATTAACATTGTCGGTAAGTAATTAAAAAGAAAATATTTTAAAATATAAGCTGCCCCACGGAATTCAGACCGTGGGACAGCTTATATTTATTAAATGTGTTATATTGCGTTGGAAATGCTGAAAGGAAAACGGTTATTTACGGTTTTCCAGTAAAAACTCCAGAAATCTGCGGGCAGCAGAATTAATCGGTGTGTGGTTGTTGGTGATTACGACAACATCACGATTAGGGAGTGGTTCTGTCAGCTCAATCGGAAAGACAAGTTCCTTTTCAATGGCTTCCAAAGCAAGCGATTTTGGATAAAAACCAATACCGAGATTATGGGTAATCATCGGAAGTACCTGGTCGGTCATGGCAGCTTCCATATCCGGCTCAAAAGGAAGGTCGTGCTCCATAAAGAAACGGCTGTAATGCGTGTGTGTGGAACTTCCCTCACAAAGTCCGATTAAAGGCATTTCGGAAATATCCTCCAAATAGTGAACCTGCTGTGCAAACTGCTTATATTTCGTGCCGCCCAGCAGTATTTCATCATAAGAAACCAGCTTTTCCTGATGCATGTGCTTATGTACCAGAACCGGTGTTGAAACAATCGCAAAGTCGATAATGTTATTTTCCAGTGCTTTTACTGCCTGCGGTGCGGAATAATTTAAAAGACGGATACGCACATGCGGATAGCGGGCGCAGAAATGTTCCAGTTCGGAAAGCAGTATCAGGCGCAGTGCATTTTCACTGGCACCGATTGAAATCAGACCGTTTTCTAAATCCCGGTTACGGATAATTGCTTCTTCACCAAGCGCAAGCTGTTCAAAAGCAATGGCAACGTGTTCATAAAGCTTGTGACCTTCCGGTGTCAGCAGTACACCTTTATTGGAACGCAGAAAAAGCTTGCAGTCCAGTTCTGCTTCGAGATTGTTCATACAGCGCGTAATGTTGGGCTGGTTATTGCCCAAAGCAGCAGCGGCTTTGGTAAAACTTTTATACTGTGCAACGTAGTAAAAAATACGGTAATAATCGTAAGTAATCATGATACTCCTTTTTGTAAAACCGCCATGCAGCGGAAAATATTTAACAGATGCCGGGGCAAACGTATTACATAAGTATAACAAATAAATGCGGTTTTGGCTATGTCAAAAAGATATAATCAAGATATTAATAATACTTTTTACATTTTGCAAATCTTTTTCTATAATACGGTTGTGTTAAGATATAAGGAAAGGAATGGACAGCAGTGTGAAAAATCCATAAATTTAAGATTTTTTCACACGACAGATTTGTGACGCAGGCATCACAAATCTGTTTTTATCGCAGAACTGAATGAATTCAGTCCGCGATTCCTCCGGCATTAAAATGCCTGCGGAATGGAGAGCAGTATGTTATTTTCAAAGAAAACACCCGAAGAAAAAATGGAAAAGCTTGTGCATAGAAAGGCATGGGGTGAGCTTTCAGAGTATATGTTTAAGGATAAGGAACATAAAATCGCACTGGCTCAGGCACTGGGAACTTCCGAAACAGAGGAAGCCATTGATCTGTTGATGGAGCTGGTTGAAAGCAAAGACCAGGATATATTGGAGGCGGCATGCGAGTCCTTAAAGAAAGTGGGCGATGACCATAACACAACGGAGCTGCTGCGTATTTTGCAGACCATACCGGAAGAAAATGAGCCGTTGCGCAAAAAAATCAGTGAAACAATTCAGGTTTTACATAAGAGAGGATAATGATTTTATCGGTTTGTGCATATGCTGATATATAACACAAAATATTTAAGACGTATAATATCATTAAGATAAGAAAATCAGGAGAAAAGAAAATGGGAAATTTAACACATGCAGCGGGAAGATTGGCTGTTAGCAAAGTGTCTGACGTCGTTTTAAAGAATCTGGATAAAGACAGAGAAAAGGAAATTGTAAAGCTTGTCGATTTCATGGAAAAATACATGGATGGAGAAAAGCTGGATATTAATTATGAGAAAGCAAGAACCATGATTACCGATAAAAACGGCGCGTTGAATCATTACATAAACAGGCTTCTGGATGAAGTCGACCCACATGTGCTAAAAACAATGGTTTTAAACCTTGGTTTTGAAGCATTTTTAAATGGTACAAAAACGATTCGTAAAATGCGTGAAAAGTACAAATGCAATGTACCGTGGCTGATTTTAATGGATCCGACAAGTGCCTGCAACCTGCATTGTACGGGTTGCTGGGCGGCAGAATACGGAAACCGCCTGAATCTGACATTTGATGAAATGGATAACCTGATTTGTCAGGGTAAAGAAATGGGCATTTATTTTTACATGTTTACAGGCGGTGAGCCGCTTGTAAGAAAGGCAGATTTAATCCGCCTTGCAGAAAAGCATTATGACTGCGCATTTCTTTCATTTACAAACGGAACACTCGTAGATGAAACGTTCTGTGCGGATTTGAAAAGAGTCGGAAATCTTTATCTTGCAATCAGTCTGGAAGGATTTGCAGAGGTGAATGACCTACGCCGTGGAGAAGGTGTCTACGGAAAGGTTATGCACGCAATGGATTTATTAAAGCAGAACGGTCTTGTATTTGGTACTTCTATCTGTTATACATCTAAAAATATTGAAACAGTTACAAGCGATGAATTCGTTGATTTAATGATTGAAAAAGGCTGCCGTTATGCGCTGTATTTTCACTATATGCCGGTCGGAAACGATGCGTCTGTTGATCTGCTTCCGGCACCGGAGCAGAGAATTTACATGCGTTCCCGTGTCCGTGAAATCCGTAATATGACGACGGGAAAAGGACTGTTTACCATGGATTTCCAGAATGACGGTGAATTTGTGGGCGGCTGTATCGCAGGTGGAAGAAATTACTTCCATATTAATGCAAACGGTGATGCGGAGCCTTGTGTATTTATTCACTATTCAGGGGCCAATATCCGTAAAAATACGCTGCTTGAGATTTTAAAACAGCCGTTATTTATGGCATATTATAATAACCAGCCGTTTAATGAAAATCATCTGCGTCCGTGTCCGATGCTTGAAAATCCTGAAATTCTTCAACGGATTGTAAAGGAGAGCGGCGCAAAATCCACGGATTTACAGTCACCGGAATCTGCGGAGCATTTGTGTGAGAAGTGTGAGGCTTATGCTAAGAACTGGAAGCCGTGTGCCGACAAGCTCTGGGCAGAAACCAAAATGCCACAGCACAGCTATGAGAATTATAAAAAGTAATTTTAAACCGGAAAAATAAGAATATTTGAAAAAAACTGATATTGTACCGGCTTCTAAAAGCCAGATTTAAAATCTGACGATTGGAGGCCGGTATTTTTATGGAACGGTTCTGCATTAATGACGTTCTTTTTCTTCTTCTTTAATAAACATGATTAAAAAGCTGATCAACAGCAAAAGGCAGGAAAACCAGATGGTGCGCATACCAAAAAGGGCAATACAGTGTCCACCGACACCGGCTCCGACAGCAAACATCAGGATAATGCCAAGGTAGCAGGCGGATTTGTGCAAAACGTGTTTATCGCGCGTTCTGGCATAAACGCACAGAGATTCCATACAGCTTCGGAGATTGCCGATACACATGGTGCTGGCAAAGGCATATCCGTTGACCTTGCGGAATGTCTGAACCTGCATGGCGCATGAAAAGGATACTAAGGCATTGGCAAACAGATTCAGCCGTACCGGGAAAAATCCTACCGCAAAAAGCAGAATAATTTCGGATAAAACAACAAGCTGGCGCCAGTGCAGACGCTCAATCCGCTGATATTTCAGCCGTACCCATTCGGCGGCGGCAATTCCCAGAGCGAAAAAGAGCAGCGGAATCAGATAGTGTGCCGCCTGATACCAGTTTCTGTCAACAACACAGGCACTTAAAAGTACAATGTTGCCGGTCTGTGCATTGGCAAAAACTTTACCGCGAAAGAGGTATGTATAGGCATCCTGCAAACCTCCGGATATAGATAAAAAGGCAGCCGTCAGAAAAGATTCTGACATTTGCCGGTGTGATAAGTGATTCATTTTAATCCCCATTTCCGAGCAATTTTATGATAAAGCAGTGATGAGAAATCCGCGAATGAGACGGCTCATCTGCTACTATGTACAATTGTTTTCGCTCTAAATAAATATTTAATACCGAATATTGTTAAAATGTTGCTGTTTGTATAAAAAATATAAAAATTATGTGCAATACCGGAATGTGCGGTCGGTAAGGATTCGTGCAAATATCAGTCCCAGCGGCAGTGCGATAATAATCATAATCGCTGCGCTAAACCACGAAACAGCTTCATAGAGGGACATAATGCCGAAGTTGTAAATTGCCCGGTACAGGTACAGTCCCGGAACCATAATGACAATGGAAGGTACGGTTAAAGAAATCCGAGGATACCCGTGGCTCTTCTTAATGAGGGAGGCTAGCAGTCCTGCGGTTAAAGCACCGATAAATGCGGCAGCGGCAGCAGGCATTCCTGTAAAATCAACAAGTTCAAGCCGGAGCGTATTGGCAGCCGCGCCGATGAAAGCA
>ENA-OPWR01000135-OPWR01000135.1-human-gut-metagenome-genome-assembly--contig:-NODE-135-length-69798-cov-8.608735_pt1 | contig 69798 bp, 43 predicted proteins | sample MGYA00241507_ERZ502006 | MGnify/ENA primary metagenome ERZ502006 (study PRJEB25962, sample SAMEA2043041) | human gut metagenome | biome: human gut; feature: human-associated habitat; material: faeces...
GCGTGGTGAACATCATCACCCGCGAGCCGCTGCGCAACTCCGTGGCGCTGGGCAACACCACGAACATCCTCGAGGGGGGCTCGGCCGACTTCAACACCTCGCTCAACGGTTCGTTCGTCTCGGACGACTACCGCACGGGTATCTATCTTTTCGGCATGGTGCGCTCGCGCGACTCTTACGACCGCAACGACGACGGTTTTTCGGACATCCCGAAACTCAACTCCGAGACCGCCGGGTTCCGGGCCTACTACAAGACCTCGGCCTATACGCGGCTGACGGCCGAGTACCACCACATCCACGAGTTCCGGCGCGGCGGAAATGCCTTCAACCAGCCGCCCCACATGGCCGACATCGCCGAGCAGCTGGACCACAAGATCGACGGCGGCGGCCTGAAGTTCGACTGGTTCGCACCCGACGACCGCCACCGCCTGGGCATCTACCTGTCGGCGCAGCACATCGACCGCGACAGCTACTTCGGGACCGAGCAGAACCCGACGGCCTACGGCGGGACCAACGACATGACGGTTGTGGCCGGGGCGCAGTATACCTATGCCTTCGAGCGGCTGCTCTTCCTCCCGTCGGACCTCACGGCCGGCATCGAGTACAACTACAACACGCTGCACGACGAATACCTCGGGTTCGGCCGCGACCTGCGCCAGACGACCCACACCACGGGATTCTTCTTCCAGAACGAGTGGAAGAGCGAGAAGGTCAATTTCCTGATCGGGGGACGCCTGGACAAGCACAACCTGATGCGCCGCGTGGTCTTCTCGCCGCGCGCCAACGTGCGCTACAGCCCGATCCCGCAGGTCGGGCTCCGCCTGAGCTACTCGAGCGGCTTCCGGGCCCCGCAGGCCTACAACGAGGATCTGCACATCGACGCGCTCGACAACAAGATGGTCCTCATCCGTCTCTCGCCCGACCTGCGGCCCGAGTACTCCCACAGCCTGAGCGCCTCGGTCGATCTCTACCGCACCTTCGGCCGCGTGCAGACCAACCTGCTCATCGAGGGATTCTATACGATGCTCGACGACGTCTTCACGCTCGAGAAGGTCGGCGAGGACAGCCAGGGCAACGTCATCAAGGAGCGGCGCAACGCCTCGGGGGCCACCGTTGCCGGCATCGGTGCGGAGTTCAAGGCCGGCATTCCCGGACGTTTCGAGCTGCAGGCCGGCTACACCTTCCAGCGCAGCCGCTACGACGAGCCCTTCCGCTGGTCGGACGACGTGGCGCCGCAGCGCCGCATGTTCCGCTCGCCCGACCACTACGGCTACCTGACGGCCGACTGGTACCCGCTGCGCAACCTGACCGCCACGCTGTTCGGCACCTTCACGGGCCGCATGCTCGTACAGCACAATGCCGGGGTCATCGAGCGCGATGCCGAGACGCTGACTCCCGCCTTTTGGGACATGGGCTTCCGTCTGGCCTATTCGTTCCGACTCACGGCCCAGCTGCGCCTCGAACTGAATGCCGGTGTGAAGAATCTCTTCGACAGCTTCCAGCGCGACCTCGATTACGGTCAGGCGAAGGACTCGGCCTACATCTACGGACCTTCGCTGCCGCGGACCTATTTCGTAGGGGTGAAATTCGCGCTTTGAGCATCCCTCCGGAGAGCCGGTGGACCGCTCCCTTTCGGAGCCGGTCTACCGGCTCATGCGGTACTCCGAAGGGGTCTGCCCCGTGTGGGTCTTGAAATATTTGCCGAAGAACGACTGGTTGGGGAAGTTCAGCGAATAGGAGATCTCCTGTATGCTCATCGTCGAGTATTTGAGCAGGTTCTTCGCCTCGAGGATCACGTAGTCGTCGATCCACTCGGAGGCCGTGCGCCCGGTCGTCTGCCGGATGAGCGTCGAGAGATACTTCGGAGTCAGGTTGAGTTGCGAAGCGTAGAACCCCACCGAGCGTTCTTCCGTGTAGTGCTGTGTCAGCACGTTCATGAAGCGTTGGAAATACTCCTCCTGCCGGTTGCGCGGGGAGTGGACGTCCTGCTCCGTGTGGGGACATTCCGAGTAGCGGTCGATAATCCGGCTTACCTTGTAGATGAGCATGCGGATCGCCGAGCGCAGGATTTCGGCCGAATAGGCGTCGTCGAGGTAGCGGGTGCGTTCGCGGGAAATTTCGTCGAACGAGCGCATGATCTCCTGCCACTGTTCGTCATCGAGTTGGAGCAGCGGCTGGCGTTCCAGCCGCAGGAACAGACGGGACAGGAGTTTCAGATCGACGTTGATCCGTTGGATGAACTCCTTTTCGCAGATTGCGGCGTGGAGTTCGGCCCTTTCCATCGATTCGACCTGAAAGATCGACCCGGGCAGGTTGATATACAGGGCATGCTCGCCGAGCACCTGGCGGGTCAGGTTCGAGGTGAGTGTGATCGAACCTTTTGAACAGAACACGAGGGCAATGGCATCCATGCGCACCGGATAGCTGAACAGGTCGGTGTGTATGTCGCATTGCGAGTCCACGCGCGATGCGATCAGGCAACCGTCGTAGTACAGATCACCGGGGCGCAGCTCGTGGTCTTCGAGCAATCTGGATAATGAAAAGCTTTGAATTTCCTTTTTGTCCATTTTCTTCGTTTGTTTGCCCCAAATATAACCAATGTTGTACGTTCATTTCTTCTAAAAGTTCAAAATCGAACCTTTTGACGAATCGAGCCGACGTTGAGGGCTGTTTCGATCGGGGGCAAAACGACAATTTTGCACCCGAAAACACGATGAAGATGAAAAGAGTGACCTTTTTGACAGTGCTGCTTTTTGCGACAGCCTGCTCCTCGCGGCAGCCGCTGCGGACGGTCGAACCCCTGCGCGTGGGGACGATCGTGGCGAAACCCTCCGTTGATGCGGTGTCCGCCGTCTATGTCGGGACCGTGGCGGCCCGACGCTCCGTAGCTTTGAGTTTCCCGCTCGGCGGGACCCTTGCCGCCGTTCATACGGACGAGGGGCGCCGGGTCCGCAAGGGCGATCTGCTGGCCGAACTCGATCCCGTGTCGGCCCGTCAGACCTACGAGGCGGCCCGGGCTGCGCTCGATCAGGCGCAGGACGCTTATGCCCGTATGGAACAGCTTCATGACGCACAGAGCCTTCCCGAAATCAAGTGGATCGAGATCCGCACCCGCCTGCGGCAGGCCGAGTCGGCCTGCGAACTGGCACGTAAGAATCTTGATGATTGCCGGTTGTTGGCTCCGTTCGACGGGGTCGTCGGCAAGCGGCCGGGGGAGGCCGGTGAGACCGTGCTGCCCGGTGTGGCCGTGCTGACGCTGCTCGATGCCGCGAATCCGGAGGTGCGCTTTGCCGTTCCCGAGCAGGAGATCGCCCGCATCGGCTCCGAAAGCCGGATCCGTTTCAGCGTGGCGGCACTCGGCGACCGGACCTTCGAGGCTGGAGCCCCCGAGAAGGGGATCGAGGCCGACCCCGTGGCGCATACCTACGACGTGCGTGCTGCGGTCAGCAATCCCGACGGGGAGCTGCTCCCCGGCATGGTCTGCCGGGTCACGGTGACCGCTGCGGAGGCGGCGTCGGAGATCGTGCTCCCGGTGAGTGCCGTGCGGCAGAGCGGCGACGGACAACGGTTCGTCTGGAAGGTTGTCGGCGATTCGGTGGTCCGCACGCCGGTGACGGTCGGTCGCTTCGTTGCGAGCGGCGTGACGGTTGCGAGCGGGGTTGCGGCCGGCGACCGGATCGTGACCGAAGGTGTGCAGAAGATCGGTGCGGGCAGTAAAGTCGTCTGGCAATGAGAAGTTCGAACAACATCATCGCATGGGCGATGCGGAATTTCCGCATCACCTTCCTGATCGTCGGGTGCCTGTTCCTGTTCGGAGTCTTCGGACTGATCCATATTCCCAAGCAGGAGTTTCCCGAGTTCACGATCCGTCAGGGTGTCGTCGTGGGGGTCTATCCCGGGGCGACGAGCGAGGAGGTCGAGGAGCAGCTGGCCCGTCCCCTCGAGCAGTTCCTGATGACCTATGAGGAGGTCAAGCGGGCCAAGACCACTTCGACCTCGATGAACGGCATGTGCTACGTCCTGGTCGAACTGGAGGACCACGTCAGCAACAAGGACGAGGTATGGTCGAAGATCAAACACGGCCTGGCCTCGTTCAAGGCGCAGCTCCCGTCGGGTGTCGTGGCCCTGGTGGCAAATGACGACTTCGGCGATACCTCGGCCCTGCTCATCACGCTCGAATCCGACGAGCGCAGCTACCGCGAACTCAAGGAGTACCTGGACGACCTGAGCGACCGGCTCCGGCGCATCGAGTCCGTGTCGAACATCCGCCCCTACGGCGTGCAGTCCGAGCAGATCTCGATCCATGTCGATCCCGAGCGCCTCGCGGCCTACGGAATCGGCGAGCATACGCTGGTTGTGGCTCTGGCTGCACAGGGGCTGACGCCCACGGGCGGCACGATCGACAACACCTCCACGGTGACTCCCATCCATGTCGCACCAACGTTCGCCAGCGAGCGAGAGATCGCCGATCAGATCATCTGGAGCGATCCGGCGGGGAACGTGCTGCGTGTCGGCGACGTGGCCCGCGTGGTGCGCGAATACGACGATTCGCAGAGTTACATCCGCAACAACGGCCACCGCTGTGTCATGCTCTCGATGGAGATGCGCCCGGGATTCAACATCGTCGAATACGGCCGCGAGGTCGATGAGGTGCTGGCCCGTTTCTCCGACGAGGTCCTCCCCGACGACGTGCAGGTGCAGCGCATCGCCGACCAGGCGAAAGTCGTCGGCGACTCCGTGTCGTCGTTCCTGCGCGACCTCTTCGTGGCCATGGCGATCATCATCGCCGTCATGATGGTCCTCTTCCCGTGGCGCTCGGCCGTGGTTGCCGCGATCACCATCCCGATCTCGACGTTCATCTCCATCGGGCTGATGTACGCCTGCGGCATTCCGCTCAATACGGTGACGCTTGCGGCGCTGATCGTCGTCCTCGGCATGATCGTCGATAATTCGATCGTGGTGATCGACGGCTATCTCGATTACCTCGGGCGCGGCCATTCGCGGTGGTATGCCGCCATCGAAAGCGCCCGCGAGTTCTTCCCCTTGCTGCTGCTGGCCACGGTCTGCATCTGCATGATCTTCTTCCCGCTGCTCTTCACACTGACGGGCATGATCGGCGACTTCCTTACCTTCTTCCCGTGGACGATCACCATCAACCTCATGGTGTCGCTGCTGCTGGCCGTGCTGGTCATCCCGTTCCTCGAGGTGCTGATCATCCGCAAGGCCCCCGAACACCGTGCCGACCGGCGGTCGCTCACCGACCGGGTGCAGAACGCTTACAACCGGGTGCTGGCCTGGACCTTCCGGCACGGATGGCTCACCATTTCGCTCGGTCTCCTGTCGGTGGTCGTGTCGCTGCTGCTTGTCCCCGGACTCGACCTGCGGATGATGCCCTTTGCCGACCGCGACCAGTTTGCCGTGGAGATCTACCTGCGCCCCGACGCCCCGCTCGGCCGTACCGGGGCCGTGGCTGATTCGGTCTATTCGCTCCTGCATGCCGACAGCCGGGTGCGCTCCGTCACCTCGTTCGTGGGGTGCTCCTCGCCCCGGTTCCAGATGAGCTACGCTCCCCAGATGGGAGGTCCGAACTACGCGCAGTTCATCGTCAATACGACCTCGATCGAGGATACGGAGGCGATTCTCGACGACTATGCCGATTCGTGGGCCGACCGCTTCCCCGACGCCTACGTGAAGTTCAAGCAGCTCGACTACCAGAATGTCCCGTCGCTCGAGTTCCGTTTCTACGGCGAGGAGATCGACTCGATGCGTGCGGCCGCCGACCAACTGATGGCGCGCATGCGGCAGATGCCCGAACTGCAGTGGGTGCACTCCGATTATGAGGATCCGCGCGCCATCGTCGAGGTGGAGCTCGATCCGGTTGCCGCCTCGCAGCTGGGAATCACACGGACGACGACGGCCGCCTGCCTGGCGCTCGCTGCCGGCGATGTTCAGGTGGGCAGCCTCTGGGAGGGCGACTACCGCCTGCCCGTGGTGCTCCGCTACGACGAACGCAACGGCCAGCGGCAGCTCGATGACGTGCAGGACACGCAGATCGCTTCGCCCGTGCCTTCGGTGAGTGTTCCCCTGCGCCAGATTGCCCGCGTCACGCCGGCCTGGAGCGAGAGCCGGATCGTCCACCGCAACGGCGTGCGCTGCCTGTCGGTGTCGGCCGACCTCAAGCGCGGGACCAATGCCCTGCAGATGCTTTCGCGCATCGACGACATCCTCCGCAACGAGGTGGTACTCCCCGAAGGGGTGACGTCCGAGATCGGCGGCGAGTACGAATTCGACATGGAGACCCTGCCTCCGATCTTCAGCGGGCTCGGTATCTCGCTGGTCATCATCTTCTTCTTCGTGCTCATCAACTTCCGCAAGTTCGGCATATCGATCGTCGTGATGCTCTCGATGAGCCTGTGCCTGTTCGGTGCGATGGTGGGACTGTGGCTTTCGGACTTCACGATCGGCCTGACCTCCGTGCTGGGCTTCATCACCCTGCTGGGCATGATCGTCCGCAACGTGATCCTGATGTACCAGCATGCCGAGGAGAAGCGCAAGTACTGCCTCTGGTCGGCGCGCCTGGCTGCCTACGACGCAGGCAAGCGGCGCATGGTCCCGATCTTCCTGACGACGGCCACGACGGCCGTGGGCGTCGTGCCGATGATCCTCGGCGGAAGCACCTTCTGGGCTCCGGTCGGCGTCACGATCTTTGCCGGCGGCATCGGGTCGCTTGTGCTCGTGGTCACGATCCTGCCGGTTCTCTACTCCAAAATCTACAAGTGATGAAGACGCAAAAACAGATTGCATGCCTGTGGCTCTGCGGCGCTCTGCTGGGTATCCTGCCCGCGGCTGCCCAGACCCTCAGCCTCGATGAATGCCGTGCCGCGGCCATTGAGCATAACCGCACGCTCGCCTCGTCGCGGCTCGAACTCGAACAGGCCCTCCAGACCCGCCGGGAGGCCTTCACCTCCTATTTCCCGCAGATCGCGGCCTCCGGGGGCGTGTTCCAGGCCCAGCACGGACTCGTGCAGGCCGATTTCGCTCTCTCGCTGCCTCAGATGGGGGCGATCAGCATGCCGCTGTCGCTGGTCAAGCGCGGCATTATGGGCAGCGTGACGGCTGTGCAGCCCCTGTTCGCGGGGTTGAAGATCGTCAATGGCAACAAGCTGGCCCGGCTGGGCGAGGAGGTCGGGCGCCTTCAGTTGCGCAAGACCGAGGCCGAGGTCCGCGAGCAGACCGACGCCTACTTCTGGCAGATCGTCTCGATCCGTGAGAATCTGGCGACGCTCGATGCCGTCGATCGGCAGCTTGGGGAGATCCGCCGCCAGGTGGAACTCTCGGTGCGGGCCGGTATCGTGACCTCGAACGACCTGCTGCGTGTCGAACTGCGGCAGCAGGAGGTGGCCTCAAAGCGGCTGACGGCCGAAAACGGGCTCAAGGTGGTGAGGATGCTTCTGGCTCAGCATGTCGGGGCCGACTGGAAGACGTTCGACATCGAGGCCGCCGAATACGGTGAGCCGGGTGATCCGGCGCCGTATTACGTCCCGGTGGAGGAGGCGCTCGACAACCGGGCCGAGTACCTGCTTGCTGAGAAGAACGTCGAGGCGCAGCGCTACCGGACCCGCATGGAGCGCGGCAAGCGGCTTCCGACCGTCGGGATCGGTGCCGGGTACCTCTACTACAATCTGATGGACAAGGATGTGGACGACGGGATGGTCTTCGCCCAGGTGTCGGTTCCCATCTCCGACTGGTGGGGCGGCGCCCATGCCCTGAAGCGGGCGCGTCTTGAGGAGCAGCGGGCCGAGAACGACCGCCTGCAGGCCCGCGAGATGCTGGCCGTGGAGATCGAGCGTGCCTGGTGCGAGGTGCAGGAGGCCTATGCTCAGATTGCGCTGGCCCGACGCTCGGTGGCCTCATCCACCGAGAACCTGCGGCAGAACCGGGATTTCTATGCGGCGGGGACCTCCTCGCTGACCGAGTTGCTCGATGCCGAGACGCTCTATGCGCGCAGCCGCGACGAGATGACGTCGGCCTGCGCCGCCTACCGCACCTCGCTGGCCCGCTACATGCGGGTCACGGGGCGCTGACCCGCCGCTACTGGAGCAGCGAATGGGCGGCCAGGAAATCGAAGAAGGCCTGGCGGTATCCCTCCGAAATCGGGATGTACTCCTTGCCGAAGACGATGCGGTTGCGTTCGATCGTGCGGATCTTCGATGGCTGGACGATGTACGAGCGGTGGACGCGGATGAAGCGGTCGGCGGGGAGTTGCTCCTCGAGTGTCTTGAGGCTGGTGAGCGAAAGGACGGGGTGCGGCTCCTCGTCGGTGTGGATCTTCACGTAGTCCTTGAGCCCCTCGATGTAGAGGATCCGGTCGAAGTCGATCTGCCGCAGGCGGTACTCGGTCCGGACGAAGATGCTCCTCGGAGCCGCTGCGGGTGCCGGCTGCGGTGCCGTGTCGGCTGCCTGGGCCCGGTCCTGCATCTCGAACCACGCGAGAGCCTTTTGGGAGGCGGCCAGGAAATCGGCGTAGCTGATCGGCTTGAGCAGGTAGTCCAGGGCATTGACCCGGAACCCCTCGACGGCATAGCGGTCGAAGGCCGTCGTGAAGATCACGCGGGTGGCCGGCGGCAGCATCCGCGTGAGGTCCATGCCGTTCAGTTCGGGCATCTGGATGTCGCAGTAGAGCAGCTCCACCGGATGTTCGTGCAGCGATTCGAAGGCTGCCGTCCCGCTTCCGAACGAGCCTTCGAGCTGCAGAAACGGCGTCCGCCGGACGTAGGACTCCATCAGTTCCACGGCCAGCGGTTCGTCGTCGATGACGGCACAGCGCAACTTTCTGTTCATTTTTCCTTAAGTTTGATGCACAGCAGGGCCTGATAGTCGGCCTCGCCCGAGAGTCCGTATTCGAAGGTATGGCGTTCCGGATAGATCATCCGGAGCCGTTTGGCCAGGTTCTGAAGTCCGATTCCCGAGCCGCTGCGGTCCGATTCGGCCTTCGGGAAGTAGCTGTTCTTGATCTTGCAGACCAGCTGGTCGCCGATCTCGTGGATGTCGATGGTGATGTACGACGGCTTTTCGTTGCTCACGCCGTGTTTGAAGGCGTTTTCCACGAGCGAGATGAACAGCAGCGGCGCCACGGGTGTCTGCGACGGCTCGTCGGGCAGCGAGACAAAGAGCCGGACGTGGCGCGGCAGGCGGATGCGCATCAGTTCGATGTAGTCGCGCAGGAAGTCGATCTCGGCGCTCAGGGGCACGGCCGGGTGGCTGCTGTCGTAGAGCACGTAACGAAGCATCCGGCTCAGGTCGTGGACCGCCTGCTGGGCCCGCGAGGTGTCGATCTGTATGAGCGAGTAGATGTTGTTGAGCGTATTGAACAGGAAATGCGGGTTCAGCTGGCTCTTGAGGTTCTGCAGTTCGGCCTCCGTGCGGCTGTGTTCGAGCTGCTGCCGGGCCGTTTCGGTCTTGTACCAGCTCCCCGTCATCCGGATGGCCACGCTTACGGCCACTACGAACAGGTAGAGGATGGCGTTGCCGGCGAAGAAACGCACGGCATGCTGCCACGGGTGTTCGGGCATGCGCATGCCGGCCAGGTCGGGCGGCGGCAGGATGTAGCGGAAGAACAGGTGCAGCAGGACGATCACGGCGGTGATCAGCATGAGGTTGCAGCCCAGGAACCGGCCCGGATGGCGCGTGAAGAGATGCCGCTCGATGAGCCGGAAATAGTTCGTGTAGAAGACCACCATGAACGAGAGGGTCACCAGCAGGAAGCGCACGTACTCCGGGCCCTGCATCAGCGGGCGGTTGGGCGCCGTGACGAAGAGCGGGATGCCCAGAATCACGGCCCATGCCGTGATGTGGACCAGATACCCCGTATATTTCGATTGCAGGATGTTCATCTTACCGCAAAGTTACGGAATTGTTGCGACTATTCATAACGGATCGCCTCGATCGGATCGAGCATGGCGGCCTTCTGTGCGGGATACCATCCGAAGAAGACGCCCGTGAGAGTGCAGACCGCGAACGAGAGGAAGACGCTCCACGGCTGGATGTAGATCGGGAAGGCGGCGACGTGATTGACGACGAGGGCCGCGCCGATACCCAGCAGCACGCCGATCAGTCCGCCCGTCACGCTGATGAGGATCGACTCGATGAGGAACTGTGCCAGAATGTCGCGCCCCTTGGCGCCGATTGACATGCGCAGTCCGATTTCGCGGGTGCGCTCGGTGACCGACACGTACATGATGTTCATGATGCCGATGCCGCCCACGAGCAGCGAGATGCCCGCCACGGCGGCCAGCAGCACCGTCATCATGTCGGTCGTCGAGGTCATCATCGACGAGAGTTCCTGCTGCGAGCGGATCGAGAAGTCGTCCTCGTCGCTCTCCTTCAGGCGGTGGTTCGTGCGCAGGATCTCCGTGATCTCGTCGATCGCCCGGTCGGTATAGCCTTCGGTCAGCGCCGAACAGACAATCTCCTGCAGGTGGGTGATGGCCAGGATACGCTTCTGCACCGTGGTGTAGGGGGCGATGATCAGGTCGTCCTGGTCCATGCCCATGCTGTTGTAGCCCTTGCTTTCGAGCAGCCCCACGATGCGGAAGGGAATCGTGCCGAAGCGGATCACCTTCCCGACGGGAGAGCTCCCGTCGGTGAAGAGCTCGTCGGCAACCGTTTGGCCGATGAGACAGACCTTCGCGGCGGTGCGTATGTCCTGTTCGGAGAAGGTGTCTCCTTCGGCCACCTTGTAGCGCCGGATCTCCAGATAGTCGGTGTTCACGCCATAGATCGTCGTCGGGGTGTTGTTGGCCCCGTAGATGGCCTGTCCCGAACTGTTCACCATCGGCGAGACGTGGTTCACGTAGCGCGTCTCGTTGCTGATGTCCTCCAGATCCTGCAGCTTGAGTGACTCCATGTCGTCGGCGTCGAGGCGGACACCGCCCTGCATGTCGCCGCCCGGGCGGATCATGATCATGTTCGATCCCATCTCGCTGATTTCGGCCTGGATGCTCCGTTTCGAACCCTGTCCGATGGCGAGCATCGTGATGACCGATGCCACGCCGATGATGATGCCGAGCATCGTCAGGAATCCGCGCAGCTTGTTGTTGCTCAGTGCCTTGACGGCAATTTTGAAAAGATTCGCGAAGTTCATGGATCAATCGTCGGTTTTGGGCAGCCGGGCAAGTGCCTCGGCTGCGCTCAGAATGTGGTCGTTACGGACGTCGTCCGTGATGCGCCCGTCGCGGAGCGTGATGTTGCGGCTGCTGTAGCGTGCGATCTCCGGATTGTGGGTCACGAAGATGATCGTGCGCCCCGCGGCGTGGAGTTGTTGGAAGAGCACCAGCACCTCGAAACTCGTGCGGGTGTCGAGGTTTCCCGTCGCCTCGTCGGCCAGGATCACCGCCGGGTCGTTCACCAGGGCGCGGGCAATGGCCACGCGCTGCATCTGTCCTCCCGACATCTGGTTGCTCTTGTGAAGTAACCTGTCGCCCAGACCGACGGCGCGAAGTGCCTCCACGGCCCGGCGGTAACGTTCCGATGCCGTGCAGGAGGAGTTGTACATGAGCGGCAGTTCGACATTCTCGATCGCCGTGGTCTTGGGCAACAGGTTGTAGTTCTGAAAGACGAATCCGATCTTGCGGTTGCGCAGCGTCGCCCGCTGGTTCTTGTCCATCGTGCGGACGGCCACGCCGTCGAGGTAGTATTCGCCCGAGGTCGGTGTATCGAGGCAGCCGAGTGTGTTCAGCAGGGTCGATTTCCCCGATCCGGAGGTTCCCATGATGGTGACGAACTCTCCTTCGCGGATCGTGAACGAAACGCCGCGCAGGGCGTGTACCGTCTCGTCGCCGACCCGAAAATCCCGCCGGATCTCATCCAGCCTGATGACCTCTTTGTTCATGATTCCTCTGTTTTTTTAGTGTGTGGCTGTTCCCGCAGTCCCCTTCGGGCTGTCGGCCCGGGGCCTTTGCTGCGGCTATTTCTTTTTCTTGTCGCCTCCCGGGGGCGAGGGCATGAAGGGGCTGCGTTCGGCCGTTGCCGCTGCGGGGGCGGCCGCTGCCGCCGTCAGCTCAGCGACGACCTGCTCGCCGTCCGCAAGTCCGTCGATGATCTCGGTCAGTTCGCCGCTTGCCGCACCCGTGGTGACATAACGCGGGGTCAGCGTGTCGCCGTTCTTCACCCAGAGTTCGCGCTTGCCCGGTTCCGAACCGCCTTCGGCGGCTACGGTCACACCCAGTTCGGCCAGCAGCCCGGCATCGGGGACGAAGCGGAGTGCCTTGGTCGGCACGGCCAGTGCGTTCTCCTTCTCGAGCGTGTAGATCGTGACATTGGCCGTCAGCCCCGGTTTGAGCTTCAGGTCGGGGTTGTAGGCCGAGATCACCACTTCGTAGGTCACGACGCTCGATTCGGTCGTCGCCTCGAGGCGTACCTGCTGTACGGTGCCCTCGAACGTGTCGTCGGGGTAGGCATCGACCGTGAACTCCACGCGCTGCCCGTCCCGGACTTCGCCGATGTCGGCCTCGTCCACATCGGCCACGACCTGCATCTGCGTCAGGTCCTGCGCGATGGTGAAGAGCGTCGGGGTCTCGAAGCTGGCCGCCACGGTCTGGCCCTCCTCCACGGCCCGGCTGATGACCACGCCGTCGATGGGCGAGGTGATGGTCGCATAGTCCAGATTCCGTCTCACCTTGACGATGGCCGCCTGGGCCTGTTCGTAGGCGTTGCGCGACTTTTCGTACTGGTAGAAGGCTTCGTCGTATTCGGCGTCGCTGACCAGCTCCTTTTCATGGAGGGCCCGGGTTCGCGCGTAGTTCTTGGTCTGGTATTCGTATTCGGTCTTGCAGCTGGCCAGTTCGGCCTCCGACTGCTCCAGTTCGGCCTGGAGCGTCACCTTGTCCATCTCGGCGATCAGCTGTCCGGCGTGCACCACGTCGTTGTAGTCCACGTAGAGCTTGTCGATGATGCCCGACACCTGCGTACCGACATCCACCTCCGTGACCGGCTCCACCGTACCGGTGGCCATGACCGAATTCCGGATCGTGATGCGGCTCGTCGCGGCCGTCTCGAGCGTGATCCCGTCCTGCTTCGGCGTGCGCAGCAGCAGCCACGCCCCGCCGACCACCACCACGGCGGCCACCGCCGTGATAAGCACCTTTTTCCGTTTCATCGTCTATTGCGTTTTTTAATAATTGGCTTCCGTGTCGCGACCCTGATAGATGTTCAGCAGTTCGATGTTCAGCAGGGCCATGTATTTGGCCTGCAGCACCTCCTGACGGGCCGCCGTCAGTTCGTTCTGGGCCGTGAGCACCTCGACGGTGTTTTTCATGCCCACGGCGAACTGCTCGCTCGTGAGTTCGTAACTCTGTTGTGCGTAGCGCTCCTTCTCGGCAGCGGCGACATACTGCGACTGTGCCGATACGGCATCGAGATAGGCTCCTTCGACCTCCTCGAGCAGCGTCTTCTTCAGATCGAGCCACGTGAGGCGGCTGTTCTCGGCGGCCAGCCGGGCCTTGTTCACCGCCGTGCGGTTCTTGCGGTTCGAGAAGATCGGGATGCTCAGCGTCAGCCCCACGTTCTCGTTGAAGCGGTTCCAGATCTGCGAGCCGCTTTCGTAGCTGCCGCCCGACATGTGGCCGGTTCCGATCCCGGCCGTGAGCGAGAGCGACGGCAGGAATCCCGACTTCGCCTCGCGGATCTCCAGCTCGGCCGCCTCGACCGAAAGTTCGCCGCGTGCGATCTCCGGCATGGCCCCGAGAGCCGTCTCGTAGATCTCGGTCTTCTCCGGAAGCTGTGCGAGGAACTCCTGCTCCCCGACCGTAGGGGCCACCAGCTCGATCCGGTCCGTGATGTCGAGCTCGAGCAGCTGCTTGAGCCGGAGCTTGTAGTTGTCGAGCGACGTGAGGGCAACGACGACCTGGTAGCGGTCGCTTGCATACTGGCTCTCGAACTGGGCGAAATCGACCTTGCTGATCGACCCGGCATGCCACATCTGCTCGGCGCGGTCGCGCTGGGCCTTCGATGCTTCGGCCGTACTGCGGTTCACCGTGACCGACTCCATGGCATAGAGGCACTGCATGTAGGCTTCGACGATGGCGATGCGGATGTCGTTGGCGGTCTCCTCGACCGAGAGTTCGTCGATGCGGTTCTGCACCTCCTGCCGCTTGACCGCCGTGCGGAGTTTTCCGCCGTTGTAGAGTGTCATGCCGGCCTCGATGCCGTAGGTGCCCGTGTAGCTGTTGCGGTCGGTGGCCTGGGACGAGGGGTAGTTCGTGTATCCCTGTGAGGTCGATGCGGTCAGCGAGGGGAAGAGTGCCGCACGGGCCTCCTTCGTGTCTTCGACTCCCGAGAGCATCTCGTTGCGGCTCTGTCGCAGCTCGATGTTGTTTTCCAGTGCATGGTCGAGGCATTCGCGGAGTGTCCAGACCTTCGTGGTATCCTGCGCTGCGGCCATCTGCCAGCCCAGCAGGGCGATGAATCCGATGAGCAGTTTGCGTTTCATTTCGTTCGGTTTTGACGCAAAGCTACCCACTCCCGCGTGCACGTCCAATTGAAATAGACCAGCGGGGCGATTGTATCGACGAACGGGGTGATTTTCCGGATCGGATTTCGGGCGGACTGCCGGTTCTCTGCCGTTGCGGCCCGCAGCGGCTGCAGTGTCCGGAGGGTGTCAGGATGAAAAAATGCGGACCGGCTGTTGGCCGGTCCGCATCCTCGTTTCTGCTGCGGAGAGAAGGGGATTCGAACCCCTGAAACCCTTTTGGGGTTTACTCGCTTTCCAGGCGGGCCAGTTCAACCACTCCTGCATCTCTCCCGATTGCGGGGACAAAAGTAATAATTATTTTCTTAAGTTGCCGCATGTCGTTGGTGAAAAGTGCGCTTTTTTGTCCCTGCGGCGTGTGTAAATCCCCCAAGTTTCGTATCTTTGGACAATAACCCGAATAACCGGACGCAAGCCATGAAGAAAATCCTGCTTTCGGCGGTGCTCGCTTCGGCAGCACTCGCCGTGTCGGCCCAGGAGCTGACGGAAAACGACCTGAACGAGATCCGCCGTTCGTTTGTCAGGGACCCGCAGACCATCGCGCTGCAGAACATCCTCACCAACGAGGCGAACCTCAAGAAACTGGCCCTGAACCGCGCGCTGCAGGGCCGTACGGACCACTATTTCAAATACCGCGTAGCGGTGAAGGGCATCACCGACCAGAAACAGTCGGGACGCTGCTGGATGTTCACCTCGATGAACGTGCTGCGACCCGCGGTGATCGAACGCCTCGGTGTGGCCGATTTCGACTTCTCGCACAACTTCTGCTATTTCTGGGACCTCTTCGAGAAGAGCAACCTTTTTTTGGAGAACGTCCTTGCGACGGCCGACCGGCCGATGACCGACCGCGACGTGGAGTTCTTCTTCAAGTCGCCTGTGGATGACGGCGGTGTGTGGAACCTCTTCTACAACGTGGCCGGGAAGTACGGCGTGGTTCCCCGCGAGGTCATGCCCGAGACGGCCCATTCGAACAATACGTCGCAGATGCGCACGGTGCTCAAGGAACTGTTGCGCCGCGGCGGCTGCGAACTGCGCGATCTGGCGGCCCGGGGTGTCGGAGCCGACCGGCTGGCCGAGGCCAAGTGCGGGATTCTGAAGGAGGTCTACCGCGTGCTGGCGCTCTGCCTCGGCGAACCGCCGACGGAGTTCGAGTGGCGTTACGAGACCACCTCGGGCGAGGTCCGCACGCTGCGCACCACGCCGCTCGAGTTCTACCGCAGCTGCATCCCGGACGATTACGATCCCCGTTCCTATGTGATGATCATGAACGACCCGACGCGCGAGTACTACAAGGTCTACGAGATCAGCAACTACCGCAATACGGTCGAGGGTATCAACTGGGTCTATCTCAACCTGCCGAACGACGTGATCAAACGGGCGGCCATCGCCTCGATCAAGGCCGGTGAGGCGATGTATGCTTCGTGCGACATCAAGCAGTATGATTCGGCTTCGGGGGTCTGCGATCCAGGAATGTTCGACTACGCCTCGCTCTTCGGCGTACGCCTCGACATGGACAAGAAGGCCCGGATCCTGACGCGGCAGAGCGGTTCGGCGCATGCCATGGCCCTCATCGCCGTAGATACCGACGAGAACGACGTACCGCTCAAGTGGCAGTTCGAGAACAGTTGGGGCCCCGATGCCGGCCACAAGGGATACATGACCTTCACCGATGCGTGGTTCGACGAGTACATGTTCCGGATCGTGATCAACCGCCGCTACCTGGACGAGCGTTCCCGGAAGGCGGCCGACGGCCGTCCGGAGCAGCTTCCGGCCTGGGACTACATGTTCTGATTCCGATTCCGACATCCGAAGCGGACCGGCAGGAAGTGCCGGTCCGCTTTTGTTTGGATGCCGGTCGGGCAGGGTGGGGTGGATTCGCGGCCGTTTTGCGTTCCGTATCTCCTCCAGACCGTTATTGCCTGTTGCCCGGTCAGAGGTTGTTGGTCGGCCCGTTCAGGACCGACCGGGGGAATGCCGTATGACTGGACTTCCATGCGGCGGCGTGCTGTGCGGCCTGTCGTCTCCGCCCAAGACGGAAAGAGGGCAGACCGTCGTCGGGTCTGCCCTCTTCGTTGTTCCGCTCCTCCGCGATTAGAGGAAGCGTCCGAAGTCGGCCGGAGTTGCCTCGGACCGGACTACCGGAGCATTCCGAACCTCGTCCGGAATGGTGGTCTTCGTGTAGACGCTCACCTCGGCGGTCGAGGTTTCGCTGGTGGTCGTCAGTTTGTCGCCGTTCACCTCGTAGGTGTAGTTCGATCCCCAGTTTACACCGTCGTTGTAACGGCCCGTGAGCAGGTTCTCCGTTGCGCTGTAGTTACCGGTGAGGCAGACGAATGCCGACGTCTGGTACTTCTGGAAGAGGTTGAACGTTCCGTCCGACTTCAGCTCCATGTAGATATCGAAGTCGGTCGGCGTCTCTCCGTTCCAGGTGGTCAGGTGCCATTCGCCCACAACGCTCGGGGCGACCGTCGGACCGTCGTCTTCCGAGCATCCGACAAAGAATACGAGCAGCGTGGCTGCGAGCAGGTGATAAATATACTTTTTCATTGATCGTTTATGCGCTATAGTTTGTTATAACCAACCGCCATTCTCGGCGCCCGTTTCGCGGGCAATGATGGCGAACTCCTTGGAGATCTCGATACCTCCCATGATCGTCTCCGAACCCGGGCGCGTGCCGCCGCCGACGGCGCTCACCTTGATGCGGGCGACTCCCGGCTTCGTGCACTTGATCATCAGCTGGCCGTTGTACATCTTCGGAGCCGAGGAGATCCCGAGCTTGTCCATGTCCTCTTTCGACATTTCGACATCCAGATAGGTCAGGTCCTGGGCCGAGCCGCCAAAGTGCTTGGTCAGGGTGATGAGCTCGAGTTTGTTGGTCGAAACCTTCAGGCACGGCGTACCCTCGATCTGCATGAGCAGCTGGTAGGCGTCCGTGAGACCCGTACCCATCTTGCCGCGGTAGTCCTCCAGGGTGATCTTGGCTCCCGTGGACTTGGTCCCCTCGAAACGCGAGTCGATCTCGTTTACAGAGGTCAGGAGCATCGAAATGAACTCGTCACGCGTGTAGTGCTTTCCCTTGCTCAAGGCGTAGGAGAGACCCAGCGCCGCAACACCCGACATGTGGGGGCAGGCCATCGACGTTCCCTGCATGTAGCCATAGTCCGAACCGGTCAGCTCCGAGCAGGTGGTCGAGAGGATACCGGCGCGTTCGCCGCCCGAGAAGCCGACGGTCTCACCGCCGGGAGCTGCAATGTTGCAACCCTGGCCGTAGCAGGTGTAGTAGGCCGGCAGGCAGTCGGGGCCGACCGACGTTACCGAGATGCACTTGCTGTATCCGCCCGGGAAGTTCGAGATGTTCTTCGACTCGTTTCCGGCCGAGTAGATGGCCAGACCGCCGTCCAGGGCTGCACAGTTGTTCTGTGCCATGAAGTAGAGCAGAGCCTCGATCTCCAGCGGCGAGTTCTCTTCGTATTGACGGTCGGAGGTGAAGTTGGCCGAGGTACCGTACGAGCACTGGAGAATCGATGCTCCGTGGTCGGCTGCATACTTGATGGCCCGGCTGATAACCTCGTCCGACGGGTTGGACACACCCGAGAATACCTGGCACGACATCAGGCGTACGCCGTCGCCGTTGCCCGTACCGCCGGCCACACCGGCCACGCCGATACCGTTGTTGTTCACGGCGGCGACGGTTCCGGCCACGTGCGTGCCATGGCTCGAGTCTCCGTCTATCTGACCGTTGGGCAGTTTCTCCAGCTTGTCCCACGTAATCGGGCCGTTATCGGCAAAGTTATAGCCGTGGATGTCCTGATAGCCGTACTCCTCGCTGGGCTCGGGGTTGGTCCACATGTTGGCCGCCAGGTCGGGGTGCGTGTACTTCACGCCCTCGTCCACGATAGCCACGATGACCTGGTTGTTGCCGCCCGTGAGTTTCCATGCATCGGCCACATTGATGTCGGCTCCTGCAACGGCCTCGGTTGCGATGGCCTGGTCGGCATTGTTGATGTAGTGCCACTGCCAGAAGAGGTTCGGGTCGTTGAAGTCCGACGTCACCACACCGCGGGTCTGGCCGTGGGGGGCATCCTGGAACGGATAGACCTTGCCGTCATACGTTTTCTTGCGCTCCAGACTGAACTGGATCTTCGAAATCTCGGCTACTCCGGCCAGCATGCGTGCGGCTTCGTCGAGATCCTGCTCCTTGTCGAACTCGAGGATATACCACTTGTGAAGTCCGGCCTCACGGGTGCGTGCCTCCTTCTTGCCTACGGGGAAAACGCGCTCGATCGAGGTAACGTGGATGGCTGCGAGAATCTCGTCCAGCGATTCGATACCCGAGCGGGTCATTGCCGAGCGGGTTGCCGCATAGCGGCTTGCTGCCTGCTCGAGTGCGGGGATCGCCTCGTCGTTGAATTTTGCAATCAGCTTGCCTTTGAATGCGTTTTCGGAGCTGTTGCATATTTTGGCCTCGGCAATCGTTGCGGCCTGGTCCACTGCATCGGGCGACTCCTGGAACGGGTCGGAGGTGCAGGCTGCAAGCATCAAGGTTGCGAGAATCAGAAATTTCTTGGTGTTCTGCATATTTGTTTTCATTGTATGGTCGGCATATCTTTTTCGGAGGAAGGGGAGAGATCGGCTTTATGCCGAAACGCCGGTCTCTCCCTCCGTTTTTTCTGCTTGCAGCCGTTACTTGGCGCGAACTGCCGTCTTGACCAGACCGTTGCCCGCAGCTGCAGTCTGGGCGATACCCCGGACTACGGAGGTCTTCACCTGAGCCTTTTTCAGCGACGGTGCCGATGCCGGCATCGGGTTTGTGACGAGGTTTACGGGCAGGGCCGGCAGAATCGTTTCGAGGTGGCCCGGAGTTCCGCTGAACTGCGGCAGTTCAACGAAGTTGCCCGGCTTGAAGCCTTCGAGCAGCGACCGCCGGATCTCGGCCACGCGCTGTACGGCAGCTCCCGGGATGCCTCCCATATCCTTGCTCTCGTCTACAAGCATCATGTCATACATCAGCGAAACGATGGTGCTCGTCGTACCCGTAAAGAAGAAGGTGAAATTGGTTCCCTGCTGCAGGAAGATCGGCGACGGAACGCAGTAGAGGTATCCGTCTGCAACGGCGCCCATAAACATGCACTGTCCGAAGAAGATGCCCGAAAGATCATCGGGAGCAAAGCCCAGAACAGTCTCCTTGTTCTTGTAGATACCTGCGGTCAGAGTTTGGTCTGCCATCAGTTCCAGAGCTCCAGCATAGCCTTTGTAGTAGTTCTGGTTGGGCATGTAAATGCCGACAAGCTCACCGCCCGACTCGAACTCGACGCCCGAGAGGCCCGTGATGCCTACGGCCTTCATACCCAGTCCTGCCGAGGCCTCCTCATGCTCGCGCATCGTCACCTGTCCGATCTTGTGGCGGATGAGGTTCTGCTGCAGCGAGGCATCGATGGCGTAGTAGTTCCACTTCGTGGAGATCAGCTCCTCGAAGGTCGGCTGCTCGTCTTCGGCCAGGAAGTCGGCATACGTGAAGGTCTCCAGACCCGGGTTGAACGTACCCGTCGTGCGGTAGGTCTCCTCCAGAATCTTGGTGACGTATCCGTTGCTGGCGCGCAGGAGCAGGGTGTACTCACTGTTGCCGTTCAGACCCGTGAGCATGAAGCTCAGACCTCCGTTGTTGAGCGACTCGATCTCTTCGCTGGTGAAGGCCTTGCCCTGCGAATTGAGCAGTTCGTTCTTGTCCACGCCCTTGATTTTGTCGGAGCGGAACAGTCCGTAGGTTACCGACTCGATCTCTTCACCGTAGGCGTAGAACTTGGCCGAATTGTCCGGCGTGATGCCCTGGCCGGCAAACTCGTTCGTAGCCTCGAGCCCCATGGTGAGGATCACCGGCTTCTCGTCGTCCTTGGCGACGTAGCCGAACGCGACGAAGGCATAGGTGCGCATCGTACCCTCCTCGTCATAGACGCATCCTACAAGCGTGTATTTGCCCGTCTTCAGATTTTCGATGCGGATGGTGCTCGATTCGGTGATCTCCCCGTCGAACGTATCCGGATTCTCCTTGTTGGCATCCATGTCCTGAGCCTTCAGGTTGGCCTGGCCATCGTCCATGGCTCCCTCGAAGATCGCATACTTCATCGTACGGGCGTCGGCAGCCATCGTGGCGCTGACTTCAACTACGCCATCGACCGGCTCGCTCTTCGAAAGCGTTACCGTGTAGTCGGGAACCACGACACCCGGCAGCAGGATGCGGAGCATGCCCGCACGGTTGCCGTAGTAGAATGCGCCGGAAGCGCTCGAGAACTCGAGCATGACGCTCTGTACGGGGAAGGTGATGACGCCGTCTACCAGCGTGCCGTACTGGCCGGTGGACTCATCCATCGAGAAGTTCTCGGCCACGTTCGACGCGATGCGGATTTCGCCGTCGGACGAGTTGAGCGTCAGACCGGTAGACTGGTAGGGAATGTAGACCTTCTGGGGATCGCGCGCATCGACGATCGTATAGACGTCGCGACCTTCGAAGGCTACCGATGCACCGCCGGCCAGGGCCGTAATCAGGTCATTGCCGTATACCTTCATGCGGTAGTAGCCCGGAATGTCCGTACGCTGGTAGATCTCCATCTCGATTTCCGGATAGGGGTTGAAGCCGGAGGTGTTGAGCGAGTAGAGGTTGCTGATGACCTCATCGCGCCATTTGCCCTTGGTGGCCGAACCGTCCTCGCTGGTCACCAGCTCCCAGCCGGCGCGGATTACCGAGAACGAGAGTCCGGTGTCCTTCGGACCGTAGAGCGAGATGTAGTGCGGATCCTCGATGCGGATGTCGCACGTGTAGGTCGTACCCTCGACAGCCTTGTCGAACGTCACCTTGAACTCGGTTTCCGATTCGCCGGGGCCGAACACGATCGGGTCGATCTCGAAGATACCGTCCTCGCTCGTCGTGATGACGACGGGGACCGTGATGGCCTCGGTGAGCTTCGTACGGCGCACCTTGTAGGTGACTTCCGCCTTTTCCGAGGGATCGACCTCGACCTCCGTCGGGGAGGTCTGGGTCGGGAAATAGACGCCGTAGTTGTCCGGGTCCTCTTCGGATCCGGGCGTGTAGGTCGGGTCGTCCGAGCATCCGGCGAGTGCGAAGGTCGCCAGCAATGCCCAAATGATATATTTGAATGTCTTCACAGTAATCTGTTTTAGATGTTATTTAATCGATGTTCCGGTCCATTATCCCTTCCACGGCTCGATGAGGCCCGACGGATCGGGATTGTTCTGGGTGGCGATGATCGGGTTGTTCTGCGTTTCGCCGCGCGTGATGACGATGTTCCAATAGGGAGCGCGTCCCTCGACGTTCAGACGATACGAAGCCGGAGCATTGGTACCTACATAACCGCGCTTGCTCGACATGTTCAGACGCTTCATGTCGTACATGACGATACCCTCGCCCCAGAACTCGATGCGCTTCTGAAGCATAAGCTCATTGACGAAGCTCTCGAGCGTCGAGGACTTGGCCGTGCAGTCGTATACGGCGCCGTTCATCATGCGGTAGTTGGTCATGAACTCGTTGAGCAGTTTGATGCCTCCCGGCAGGTCTCCGCCCTGTGCCGTAGCCTCGGCCTCGATGAAGTACATCTCCTCGACGCGCATGCAGCAGTGGTCGGCGGCTCCGCCCACCTTGTAGTCCTTGTAGTTACCCTGAGCCGGGCGGAACTTGATGTTGGCGTAGTCGGCAAGGCCCTGAGCGAAATAGGTCTCACTGTCCTCGCGGCAGCTCTTGTAGGCATACGAGCTGCGGTCCGGATCCAGCCACGAGTGGCGGCGGAAGTCGCGCGTGTCGATGCTGTTGTAGAGGTTGCGGTTGATGCCGCGGCCTGCGTGATAGGGAGCCCAGTCGTTCTCGCAGCTCATGTGCACCGTGTAGCAGAAGAGGTTCGAGACGCTCTCGCTCGGGAGGGCCAGAGCCCAGATCCAGGCGTTGTTCGAGTTGGCGTTGTTGAAACCGTTGGTCGGGTCCTCCCACTGCTCCTGCGTCAGCGGCGTGCAGGCGCTTGCGGTGATGGCCTTGCGGGCATATTCGGCAGCCTTTTTGTAGGCTTCAGCATCGTTCTTTGCCGTACCGCGCTCCAGGTAGGCACGGGCCTTCATACCGTAGATGAGCGGCAGGCTGATGGTGTACTTGTCCGAAGGCGTGAAGGTCGAGAGCAGCTCCTCGGCCGTGTCGAGGTCGGGGAAGATGATCGTGTCGTAGATGTCGTCCACCTTGGCGCGGGGATTGTTCTTGGCCTCGGCTTCGGTTGTCGAGGGCAGGACGATGGGCACGCCGAGCCCCAGCAGGTTGTCTGCCTTGGTTACCGTATTCTCCTTGAACTCGTACAGGCGTACCAGATCGAAGTAGAACATGGCCCGGTAGGCGTAGGCAAAGCCCAGGTAGGAACGCTCCGTGGCGTCGAGAGCCGAGAGATCCGATGCGTCGATCAGGTTGATCACGTTGTTGGCCATCATGATCCACGTATAGTAGTTGTCCCAGGTGAGGGCTCCTACCGCGTAATCTGCACCGAGTGCGTCGTTCGTACCCCACTGTCCGAACCAGTCGTAGCCGATGTTGCCCGTTACGACCAGGTCACCGGTCATCGATTCCGTAGCGATGTGGATGGCCGGGAGCGAGAAGTCCCAGGCAGCGCCCTGCTGTGCATAGCCCGTCGAACCGGCCTGTACGAGGGCGGCCGGGATACCGCGGACCTGCGTCTCGAGGGACACCTGATCCTCCGTAGCTACATCCGTGGGTGTGGCTTCTTTGATGCAGCTGTTGAGCAGTAAGGTCATTGCAACTGCCGCAGCCGATATTTTCAATATGTTTTTCATTGCGTAATTTCCGGTTTAAGCGTTAGAACTGAATGTTGATGCCGCCCGAAATCGTACGAACCGGCGAATAGGTTGCCTGAGACGTAGCTCCCGAGTAGGAGTAGCGGGGATCGAATCCTTGACGCTTGGACCAATAGTAGACGTTCTCGCAGGCGAGGTAGATACGCACCCGATCGACACCGAACTTCTGGGTGATCTTCGAAGGCAGCGTATATCCGAAGTTGATGTTCTGCAGGTTGAGGTAGCTGGCGTCCATCAGGAAACGATCCGACTGGGCGTTCTGGTTCTGGTCCTCGTACTGCAGACGCGGAATGTTCGACGTCGAGTTCTCGGGGGTCCAGGCGTTCAGGATGTCCTTGTGCCAGTTCATACCCGTCGATTTGTTGGCGGGCGAGTACATGGCAGCCGCATATCCCGAGTCATAGGCCAGACCGCCGATCTGGTAGGTGAATGCCACGCTCAGGTCGAAGCCGTAGAAGTTCAGCGAGGTGCCGAAACCACCGTAGAGATCCGGAATAGGATCGCCGCAGAGGTAGTCGGTAGCCTTGGCGAACTCGGTGGTCGTCACACGGCGCCCCGTGAGGTTGCCCTCCGAGTCGGTCTCGTCCATGTACCACATCGACTTACCCTCGTCCGAAACACCTGCATATTTTTTCATGTAGAAGGTGTACATCGGCAGGCCCTCGCCGTAGAAGGTCGTGCCGCTGACGTAACCCTCGTATCCCTCGACCACCTTGTTGCGGCGCTCGGCCGGGAGCATCGTGATGCGGTTGCGCAGGTGGGTCATGTTGAGGTTGATGTCCCACTGCAGCTTTTCGCGGCGGATCGGGGTGTAGTTGAGTTCGATTTCAATACCGCTGTTGTGCATGTCACCCACGTTGGCGTAGTACGACGAGTAACCCATCGAGGGCGGTACGGGGAACGAGAGCAGCATGTCGGTGGTTTTGCGGAGGAAGTACTCGACACCACCGGAGATCATGCCCTGCAGCAGGCTGAACTCGATACCGGCGTTGAAGTTGGTGTTGGTCTCCCAGGTGATGTCCTCGGCACCCTTGGCGTTGAATACCGTCGAAACCTCGCCGTTGGCGTTCTCGATCGTGTAGGTGTTCGTGTAGCGGAAGTTACCGATGTTGTCGTTACCCTGCGAACCGATCGAGGCCTTCAGCTTCAGGTTGTCGAGCCAGCTCTGGGTATTGGCCATGAAGTCCTCGCGCGTAATGATCCATGCGCCGCCGAGCGACCAGAAGTTACCCCAGCGGTGGTCGGGATGGAAGCGCGACGAAGCGTCGCGGCGGAACGATGCCGAGAAGAAGTATTTGCTTGCGTAGTCGTACATCACGCGGGCGAAGTAACCCTCGTTGTTGTACTCCGTGCGATAGGACGATGCGCTCTGCTTGTCGATGATGGCACCTGCCAGCTCATCGTTGTCCTCGGTGAGCATGTGGCTCTTGCTGGCCGAGAGCGCATAGGTGTTGGCATTGTAGTATTCGTGACCGACCATCACATTGACGTTGTGCTGGCCAATCTGCTTCGTGTAGTTCAGAATCTGCTGCGTGTTGAACTCCAGCTGGCGCGAGTGGCCTTTCGAGAGCAGACCTTCCTCGCTGGCGAACTGTCCGAAGTAGGGGTTCTTGATCACCGTCGAGCGGGTTTCATCGAGCGTGACACCCGCATTGAACGTGAACTTGAAGTCCTTCAGGAACGAGATGTCGAAGAAGGCCGTTCCGTTGAAGGCGTTTCCTTCGGAGGCCTGCGTGTTGAGGCGCGACTCCGAGAGGGCGTTGCTGTTGGTGAAGATCGAGCGCTCCATGCCGGCGTTCTGGCCGTAGTCGTAGAGCTTGATGCCGTCTTCGTTGTAGAGGATGTTGCCGTTTCCGTCGCGGATATAGAGCGGATAGATCGGGCCGATAGTCGTCGTAGGCGAAGACGTTGCCCGAGCTGCCGCTCGAACCGTCGTCGTCGATCTGATTGTAGTGGAAGCGGGCGTAGGTGGCGTTGGCTCCCATCTTGAGCCAGTCTTTTGCCTGGTAGTCGAGTTTCAGACGGGTCGTGAAGCGATCCATGTCCGAATTGTAGGCGATACCTTCGTTGTTGAGGTATCCGAACGAAGCATAGACCGAAGTTTTGTCACCCGATCCGGCTATGCTGATGTTGTACTCCTGACGCAGCGACGTGCGGAATGCGGCGTCGGTCCAGTCGTCGGGGCGTACGTAGTATTCCTGGCCTTCGTATACGAGGCGGCGTCCGAGCGTCGCCTGCGGATTGACCTTGCCGTTGATGCCGATGAACTCCTGTCCTTCGGGAACGGTGTAGACCATGTAGCCCAGACCGCCGTCGTTGGCCGAGCCGGTGAGGTTCTGGTTGGCCTTCAGGTGCGCTTCCATGGCGCTCATGCCCGAGTCGAGATAATAGTTCTTCAGGGCATTGTAGTGCGTTTCATAGAACTGCGCGGGATTGGTGATATACTCGTAGTCCTTAACGGCGCGCGAGTTTACTCCCCATTTGGCATCGACCGTGATGATGGCGTCCTTCGACTTGGCCTTCTTGGTCGTGATCATCACGACGCCGTTGGCACCGCGGGCACCGTAAAGTGCATTCGAGGCGGCGTCCTTGAGCACGGTCATCGACTCGATGTCGTTCGGGTTGAGGTTGTTCAGGTCTCCCGAGTAGGGCATGCCGTCCACGATCCACAACGGGCTGTTGCCTGCGTTGAGCGAACTGAAACCGCGGATGCGGATGTCGGGGGCAGCACCGGGCTGGCCCGACGAGTTCGTCAGCTGCACACCGGCGACCTTACCGGCCAGCGCCTGGGCAACGTTCGACTGTTGCGATTTGGCGATGTCGTCCGATTTGATCACGGTAGCCGATCCGGTAAAGGCCTCTTTCTTGGCCGTACCGAATGCGACGACGATGACGTCGTCGATGGACTGGGTGTCCTCCTTGAGGGTGATGTCGATTCTGGATTTGCCGGCTACAGCGATCTGCTGCGGTTGATAGCCGATGAAAGAGACGAGGAGAGTGGCATCCGAGGGAGCCGTGATAGAGTAGCTGCCATCAGCGTTCGAGGTCGTACCCGTGGTCGATCCTTCGACCAGGATGGTGGCACCTGCAACCGGATTTCCGGTGTGGTCCTTGACCGTTCCGGTTACCTGGAGCTGCTGCGCAAAGGCCGAGAGGCAGGCGCCCAGCATAACCGTTAGTGTAATGAGGAGTTTTCTTACCATAAAAAATTTGAGTTTTACACGAATATGTGTGCCGGGAATCGGTCGGTGGCGGTCGGTCCTCGGGTGAGTGGGCCAAAATCCCCCGTTTCGGGCCCGGTATTACGCCCTGTTACCGGGCCCGATTCAGAGGATTCGGTGGCCGTCAGCCTACCGATTCAGCGATTAATAGTCTTCGTCCGTGAGGTCGTTGGGTTTCGTCCCCGAGTACTTCGTGGCGGGGCCTTCCCACTCTACGACAAGTGTATTGGATGTACCTTCTTTGGCGAAGCCTTTGTCGATCAAGTCTTTAAACCGGAAGGTAATCTTCCAGTTCTTATCCACCTTCTCGATCTGGATGGAGCCTTCCTCTGGGCATCTTTTCATCCATGAGTTGTTATACCCGTATCCGAGGGAGTATAAGCTGAGATTGCGGTTGTTGAACTGGAAACTCCATTTGAAAGTATCTCCGGTTTCTTTCAGATTCGGGATGTTGTAGGATGTTTCCTGATCCGGAATAATCAGAACCGGGGTGCCAGTCGTATTGTCGACTCCACCATTTTGCTCCGTGTTGGCATTAACAAAGTAGAATATGTACGACGGGGAAGTTTCGCCCATGTCAGAATAGTTGGGATCATGGCGCATTTGCAGTTCCGTAATATCCCAATCAAGGTCGGTCGGAGAGCCGTCCTCTTTGGTGATGGTGATGTGCGGGTGGAACGGTTTGACGGGAGTCATGTCTGTCTCTTCAGACGTGGTTGTCAGTACTCCGCTCCATTCGCTCTCAAGTGTTACTCCATCCTTGTATTCGACAACGAGTTTCAGATAGGTCGTATTACCCTCCTGGCGGGTTGTAAGCGTTCCGTTCACCTCTGCATATGTGCTGTTGTCCCAGATTCGATATTCTAAATAGTCGAAAATTTGAATTTGGGCAAGAGGCTTTTGGAAAATAGGATCTTTTTCCGACAGATCTATTGAACATTCTTTGAGCTGGGTCTCCGTCAGACTTATTGATGCTGCATAGTTCCCCTCCATGAGATTGGCAGGTGCTTCTGCATCTACCATGCCGAATGTCAGAATATTGGTGGATCCTTTCTTGTAGACAAATACCTTGGCAAGAGCTGCCTCTTCAGGGGTCTCGCCCTTGGTGACCTTGATGTAGTTCTGGCTTTCGAATCCGAACGTGAAGGCGCCCGAGTAGGCGGCGCGCAGGTGGTTGTCACCCTCCTCCGCGTCGATTGCGAGGGTCAGTACGTTGTTCCTGGCCTCGATGGTCAGCGAACCCGTCGTGTTCTCGGTGTTCTGGAAGGCACCGTACTTGACCGAAACCTGTGCAGGATCTACCGTCGAGAGATCGAACGTCGTCTCCGTAGCCTCGGCTGCCAGCGTCACCGTCAGTCCGTTCAGACCGTCCTGCGGTTCCGTGACATCGGCCTCGTTGTAGAAGTAGTAGGTCGTGGCACCGGTCGTTGCGTTGGACCACTTCAATACGCTGCCGATCGTGAGGGCCTCACCATTAAGCTCGTACTGGTTGTTCAGCTCGGGGAGTTTTGCCTCGGAGCAGGTGTTTTCATAACGAGCCAACAGCGTTTTGCCCGATTCCATCTCCACCTCGACATAGAGGTTCAGACGCGACGTCTCGCTGAGGTAGTCGGCCGAGAGCTTGACCGATTTCACATCCTTCATCGTAGCCTCCTTTATCGAAATGTCCTTGTAGGAGATTTCGAACGTGTCGGATTCCGTATTGACCGTTCCTTTCGGGTTGCGGACCATGACACGGAGGTAGTCGTTGGCTTCGCTCATGCCATCCATGTCGGCAATGCCTGCCGTCGGGGAGAGGTAGAACGTGTAGAGATCGGTATCTTCGACCTCGAAGATGGCCGACTTGATGTCGATGGGGGTGCCTCCGTCGTATTCGATCTGGTCTACCAGTTGAACCGGCGGGGGGGTAGGTCCGCCCTTGTCATCGTCTTCGGAGCAGGAAGCGAGGCTTCCGGCTGCGAACAAAACTGCCCATGTCAAGACGCGTAGTCTCGACCAATAGCTCGTTTTCATAGGTTTAAAATTTGTTGATGAGAAAAGAGCGCGGGTACGGGGTGCACCCGCGCTCTTTGGGTGAATATCCGTAAGGCTTTACTGGAACTTTACCTGTCCGAACGGCTCCATCGGAAGGGGCTGCAGACCCTTAAGTTCGCTGGCAGTCGGGATTCTGTTCTTCGTCTGTTGCGAAACGGTCGAGGTCTTCTCGGCGCGCGTCGAGCCGAACTCCTTGCCCGAAGAGATTACCGGAGTATCCGTCATGCCGAGTACGACTGGACCGGTCCACGTGCCCGTGATGCTGTGGTGCAGAACATCTTCGCCGTCGATGATGAAGGTGAAGTAGTTGTCGCCGCCTTCAGCCTTTTCGATCGTAACGGTACCGGTATAGAGGCTGGCATATCCCTTCATCGAAGGAACGTTCAGCGGGCCGTCCGTTACGAATACCGGATCCTTCATGTAGGAGGGATAACCGTTGCCGATGGCGTTGCCGATGAACATCCAGCGGGTACCGATATGATCAACTTCCTGAGCACCGCGGAGGCAGACACCGGGCCACATCTGTGCCGGATAGCGGTTCGGCGAGATATTGTAGGTTCCCGGGGTGATCTTGTCGTCGTCGCCCGGATTTACGAGCAGGTCGAGACGGATGATGTCACCCTCGACGAGTTTGCCGGGATCGTTGTAGGCCGGATCCGGAACATAGGTACCCGAGGTCATACCGAGCTCAATGAACTGGTAGCCGCAGGCCTCCGGTGCAGGCGGAACAAAGGAGGTAATGTCGTTGATGTCACGGTAACCCAGGCCACCGATGTAGATCTGCGTCTGCGGGAAGCAGCGGGCCGGTTCATTTGCGGTAGTCAAGTAGCTCAGATCGAGCTCCAGGTCCTCGGTCAGCGTCGAGGATCCATCGTCCTCCTTGTCGTCCGACGAGTCCGTAAGCGTTACGAATCCTTCGTAGGAGCCGGTGACCTTGTAGCCGGTGATCGTTTCGAGGTCGTAGTCGATCTTGTATTTTCCGCCATCGGCCTCTGCGATGGTGATCGTACCGTCCGTGCAGTAGCCGTACAGACCGCTGTCCGATACGCCGTCATCATAGAAGACGTAAGTTCCGATCGGAAGTACCATACCCATGATCTCAAGCTCATTGGGGCTCATCCACGTTCCCTTCTTGTAGGTTGTGCTGACCTCGTAAGTTCCCGGCTCAAGTCTCATCTCCTTTTTCGGATCGGGCCATTTCGTGCAGAAGATGCCGAGCGAAACCTGGTAGTAGGGGGTAACTCTGTTTTCGCGGTTCTCGTCATCGATCGTGATGAGCGTAAGACCACCGCCCGTACTGAACAGGTCGCCCATATAGGTGCCTTCGGCGTATGCTGCCTTGTGCTCGACATCCTCCATGAGCTGTGTGAGCTTGGGCAACTTCGTGCCGTTGCCGATGCGCAGGTCGCCTTCAAACGTGACGGCATGGTCCACACCTTCATTATCTATGAAGGTGGTCGAAATTTTGGTGGTATTGCCCTCGCGCGAGATGGTTACGTCGCTCGATACGTGCATTGTCGTATAGGCCGAGCCATCGAAGTAGACAACGAAACTGTTGGTGTCGAAATACGTGTGATCACCGAATTTGTTGCTCTCGGTGAAGGTGCCCGAGGGATAGGTCTTCCACTCGTCGCCGCTGTCGAGATAGCAGTCGAGGATCATGGCATATCCGGGCTCTTTGAGGGCGATGTTCGTGCCCATGGTTGCAAAATCCACATTGGCGACACCGAGGAGATAGTTGTTCGTTCCCGAAGTGGTCTGGCCTCTCCAGTATCCGAACATCGGCTTGTCCATCTTGAGAGCATCGCCCTGCTCGGTTTCGCTCTTGTGGAAGATGCACAGTCCGTTGTATTCGGCCTTCAGCGTTTCGCCGGAGGTCATGGCGGCGTCGAGCGACAGCTTGACCGTCGTCTGCGAGGTCAGCAACAGCGAGAGAGCGCTGCTCTGGACGTTGGCGGCAGTCTCGGAGGAAATCTTTACATTCTTGTAAACGAGTGAATTGCCTTTCCCGGTCAGGTCGATATCACCGGTGGGCGTGTTTGTCGCGATCAGGATGTAGTCGTCTGCCAGAAGCATGGCGTCGAGGTCGATCAGGCCTTCGGTCGGGGAGATGTAGAACGTGTAGATGCCGCTTGCATCGTCTTTCGTATAGACTACCGAACCGATCGGGGTAGTCTCGCTGTTGTACGAGAACTCGTTCTCGAGAGTGGTCTTTTTCGGACCTCCTCCATCGTCGTCGGACGAGCACGACGTCAGTGAGTGGCTGCAGATTCCCATGACGGAGAACAGCATGCACAGTGAATAGAGTTTTTTCATAAAGTAAAGGATTTGGAGCGGCCGGTAAGGCCGGGGTTTTCTGGGGTTTTGCGCCGTATCGGGTGGACGAACGGCGTTGTTGTTTTCCCCTGGCACCTCGGAGAAAAGTCTCGCTTTTTTTGGGTGAAAAAAAAGAAGCGTGGTGCCGATGTCTACTTTAACAGTGAGGTTCTGGAATACCTTGGAGATAAAATAAGCAACAGCCCACGCCTATCCCTGAGAAACGGGTATGACGTAAGAAGTTTACCGCTTATCCTCTCTCCAATTGAATTTTCCAGATTCCACTGTGAGAATAAACTTACACTTCCGTGTTCAATATGTCGTCCAACAAATATAGAAAACATCTGCGGAAAATGCAAGTCGCGGGCCTCTTTTTTGGGCTGTTGCGGGTGTAAAATTCGATAAAAAGTTTGTGAAAATCAATATTGAAGTTTAATTAAGTATTTTCGAAAATGGCCTTTTTGTCCTTTTTTTTGTCCTGGGTACAATTGTTTGATCGGGTTATCTTTCTGATTTTTTTTGTCTTGTCCTTGTTTGGGCCGGTTGTGTCGTTCAGTAAAATTTGGCCGTTGAAATTTCTTGACCGGGAGGTGCGCCTCCTTCCTCGGACTCTCTTTTCAGGGATTGAAACTCGGGTGGCGACCGGTCTCATGAGTGGGTTCAATGGGGTGGTTTCGGGGAGGGGAGGTGTCGGATGGGATACTTATATATACTTATATTATATAATAGGTATGGCCGGGAAGGCGGATATGTGCAGTCGGGAGATCGGGGCGGGTGTCTTTGGGATCATGTTTTTATGGGCGAAGGATGTGTCTCATTTTCATGTTGAAGCGTGAGGCTGTCGTTGCCGGTGTAACTTGGATGCCCGGGCCTGTGTTCTGTAGATGCGGTGTGTATCGGGGTGGAGAACTGTTGGGTCGGGGTGTTTTTGCGCCAGGCGGCATTTGAACCCGGGAAATACAATAATGTGTAGTATGTTTGTTCTGTGGCGTATTTTGTATCTGTTTCTGAATCTTATCCGGTTTATGTATTGAAAGTTTGTTGATAAAATCTTGCATCTAATTTTTGTTCGGCGGTAAAAAAATGTGTAATTTTATCCTCGATGAATCTACTGCCCGCGGAAAATAACTCTGTGACGGGGTTGGCCGTGCGTCGGAATCCCGCAGCGGAACGACGTCGAATCCGGACGTTCGTCGGCTGGGGCGGGATGAGTTTCGGAACTGTCGCGGAACGTTTCAACTGCCTCTTCCCGAGACCGGGATGCTGGTCTCCGCGGCTATTCGGGCTGGTCTGCTGTCTGGTGCTGTTGTTCGCTTCAGCCTTCGATACCCGGGCTGCGCAGAGCAGCCGGGATATTTATATCTTCTCCGAGATCGGTCACCAGCAGAGCCTTTCGCACAGCTCCGTGATCTGTATTTACAAGGATCGTGACGAACTGATGTGGTTCGGCACTTACGACGGCCTGAATTGTTTCGACGGTCAGGGAATGGAGGTTTACCGCTCCGATTTCTCCAAGTCGCAGACGTTGGACAACAACGTGATTTTCAGTATTGACCGGGCCGATGGCAATAACCTCTGGATTTCAACTTCGAATGGAGTGAATCTCTTTTCGCGCGACCGGCGTTGCGTGGTGGCCAGCTACGCTTTCCCGGCCGAGGGCAACCTGCGTTCGAATGCAAAGGGCAATGCCTGGATGGTCAGTCCCGACAGCATCTCCTACTATAATACCCGGCTCAACCGGTTTGTCCGCGCCGAGGGAGTCCATATTCCGGTTTCTGATCCCGGCCGGCAGATGTTTGTCTGCGGAACCGGCGAATTGTGGCTGTTCCCCGATGCCCCGGGTCTGGGCGACATGTATCGGATCTCGGTTGATTCCTTCGATCGCGAGTCGCCGGTCGGCGGAGTGATCTTTTCGAAAACGCGCTTCCACCACCGGGCCATCGAGATGCTCTTCTGTCAGGACGACAAGACCTTCTGTTTTATCGATTCGAACAAGGACCTCTATATCTACGATGCCCTGCGTCAGATCAAGGTATACATCCGGAATGTCTCTCCGCTGCTGGAGAAATACGGCCCGATCGTGGGTATCGTCCCCTTTTACGATGACTTGATGATCGCATTTCGGACCAATGGACTGGTGCAGCTTCGGGCTACCGAGTCCTACCGCGAGGAGGTCATCGACCGCAACCTCCGCATCTTTTGCCTCTATAAGGACTCCGAGCAGGGGATTCTTTGGATCGGAGTGGACGGCAAGGGGGCCATGATGTACATGAAACGCCATTCGGTTGCCACGAATCTGCTGTTGCCCCGTCTCTCGCAGAACTTTACCCGCCAGGTACGTTCTATTCTGACCGACTCGCACGGTGCACTCTGGTTCGGCACCAAGGGCGATGGGCTGGTCCGCATTCGCGACTATGCCGACGGCATGTACGCGGCCGATCGGGGCGAGGTGTTTTACCCCGGGAAACGGCAGCCGGTGAGCACCTATACGCGAGACGATGTCGAATTCCCGGTCTATTCGCTTCGACAGAGCCGTTACATGGATGGATTCTGGGTCGGCTCGGGCCCGGCAGGGCTGTTCTATTACCGCCACGACGGCAAGGGCCTGCAGCATCTCGGCCTTCCATCGGGAGTCCGTCTCGAAGAGATTCACAAGGTGTATGAGGCCGACGATACGACGCTTTATGCCGCAACGAGCAACGGCTTTTTCCGGCTGCGGCTCGACAAGTCAAAAGGGCGCATATCTGCCCGAAGTGTCCACAAGTTCCGTTTTTTCTACGAGCAACAGGAGCTATGTACCTTTTATTCAATGATCGATGAGGGTGATTCAATCCTCTGGCTGGGCAGTCGCGAACGGGGTGTGGTTCGTTTCGACATGTCCACGGATGAGTATCTGGTCTACTCGCTCCGCGAATTGACGGGGCGTCCGGTCGATGATGTGCTTTGTCTGTACCGGACACGCAGCGGCGACCTGCTGGTCGGTACATCGGCGGGGTTGGTGCGGATGCACTTCAACGGCAAGCGGATCGAGACCCGTTATACGGGGCGCGAGCAGGGACTGCTCAACGACATGATTCACGGCATGCTCGAAGATGCCGACGGATTTCTCTGGTTGAGCACCAACAAGGGGCTGATCAAGTACAACCCGGGCGACGACTCCTCGCACGCCTATTATTATAGTGGCGGGGTGCAGATCGGCGAGTTCAGTGACGACGCCTACTACGAATGCCCCTATACGGGCCGTCTCTTCTTCGGAGGCATGAACGGCCTGCTCTATCTGGAGCGTTATTCATCGAACGACTCCGGCTACTATCCCGACATCCTGCTGCGCGGGCTCTCTTTCGGAGTCCGGCCCGTCTCGCTGGCCGACTACTACGATCGCGATGCCGGGTTGAGTTTCAAGCAACCCGAATCGGATTTCACCCTTTCGTTTGCCGTACCGGACTACATCTCCGGTCCGGATATTGAATATTCGTGGAAACTCGAGGGCTATGACCAGGAGTGGTCTCCTTTCGGAGTGCTCAACGCGGCGACCTATACGGATGTCCCGGTCGGGAACTATCTTTTTCGGGTGCGTTATCGCAAGGATATTTTCGATTCGGGGCCCAGAACCCTCGAAGTGCCGCTTCACATTCTTCCGCTCTGGTATCAGACGAATCTTGCCCGGGGGCTGTTTGCCGTTTTGTCCCTCTCGGGACTCTTCTGTTTCTTCTATCTGTTGCGCGGGTCGATCCGCCACAAACGGGTGATTGGAACCCTGCTTCAGATGGAGAAGGGTCCGGGAGCTGCGGCCGGTGCGCTCTGCGGCAATCGGGAACTGGTGGCTGGGCTGACCTCGATCTATCAGGCGAGCGTACGCATGCAGGAGTTGCAGGGTGACGATGCACCGATTGGTGCGGCGGACCGGATCAAGGAGACGGTTCTTTCGTTGCTCTTCCCGGCGGGGTTGCTCGATGATTCGGACCTGCGCAATTCCCCCCCCCTTGGAATTTTTGCACAAACGGCAAATGCCTGTATCAAAAGCCTTTCTGATGATGCCATGCGGTCGGCCGTGCTCCGTAATCCCGAGTTGGGCAATATTGAAGTCGATATTCCTGGGTCATTTGTCTTTCCGGTCTATGTAAATGCCGTGAGGATCTTCTTCGGCTATGTCTACCTGTTTGCCGCCGGACAGAAACGTTTTGTCGTGACGGTTTCGGAATCGGACGGTATGATGATCGTGTCGTTCCGTTCGTCGCGGACGTTGCTCCGGGAACTGCGGGATCGTCTTGTCGGCTCCGAATCCTCTTCCGAGCCGTGCGGGGCATCCGCAGCCTTTGTCATGCAGTTGCTCCATCGTCTGGTCCGCGTGATGGTGGGGCAGCTCAATCCCGTCATTGCCTACTCCGAAGAAGAATCGGTGCTGAGTTGTTCGTTCTTGCCGGCCGCAATCGATGCCGGGAAAGCGGTCCCAGCGGACCAAAAGAGCGTGCTCTTGCTTGAGGATCATGATGGTATGTGCGGTTTGGCGGAGGCTGTTCTCTCCGAGAAGTATGCCGTTTGCCGGGTCAGGAGCATCCAGCAGGCAGTCGAATTCCTGCAGCATGCCCGTCCGGTTGCCTTTGTAATCGATATGATGGTCTACTCCGAGGACGAAGCCGCCTTCATGGAGTTTCTCCATCGCAACGAGTCGTTGCTGGCCCGTACAGCCATCGTGCTGATGTTGCCCTGGAAGGGCTTTTCGCGGACGCGCCGCGATCTGATCCTGCATGCCGATGCCTTCGTCGTGCTTCCTTATGATGTAGTATACCTGGGAGAGATTGTCCATCGGGCTGTTTTCGGCCGTATGGGGGTCAAGCAATTGCGTGTGGATGGCCTGGCGGAAAACGTTGCCAACATGTTCTCCTGTACGACGGGCGAACAGGTCGAATTCATCCGACGGATGGTCTCGATTATCGAGGAGAATATCGACCGGGAAAATCTGGGTTCGTCGTTCATTGCCGATCGGTTGGCCATGAGTTCGCGGCAGTTCTACCGCAAGTTCAAGGAGGTATCGGACAGTTCGCCGGCTGAATTCATCAAGAACTATCGGTTGGAGAAGGCGGCAGCACTTCTGCTCGGGGGTATGCCTATCAAGGAGGTGATTGTCGAGATCGGCATTACCAGCCGGTCCTATTTCTATCGTGAGTTTACGGCAAGATACGGAATGACCCCCAGCGATTTCCGGACGCTGCACCACGGATCTCCGGATGATCGTCGGGCAGGGTAGTCCTGCTGCCGGACGGCCGTTTCGGAAGCCTTCCGATGACACCTGCGGATCGGCCGGTCGTGCTGTTCCCTGCGGCGGCATCCCGTAGGTTCTGTGCCGAACCGTTCCCTTTTTTTGCAAACAATCCTCCTCCTGCCTGTCAGCTCTTCTTTTTTCTGCCCGGGGCGGACCTTCCGCGCTTCTGTATTTCAGCCGGGCCCGTTCCCCTTCGACGCATTTGATCCCCTTTTCTTTCGATTGTCGGCTTTCCGGAATTCCGGGAAGCGCCCCGGCCGTGAGGTTTTCAAGTGTCTGTGCCCTGTGTCGTTTTGTCCTTGTTGCCTGTCCGGCCGCTCCGATGGCCCGTCAAACGCCGCATTCCTCGTGCATGTGCCGGCCGCCGCTGTGCACCAATCGGCTCCACGGGTGTGTCCCGTTTGGACACGTGCTGTTGTAGTAATTTGATTCATAGTCTATTGTAGTGTGCTCCCGTTGGACATTGTGTCCCTTGGATGGATGTTCTGAATCGGCCTTTATTTTGGCGAAAAAGGGAGCGCCGATGCCATTTTTTTTGCTGTAATTTGTGATACACCTAAAACTACAAGCATATGAGGAAATGGTATGAAAAAGTTAGACACTATGCGCAAGCATGCTGTTTAATGTTGGCTTTGCAGGCTGGAGTTCCTGCCGTGTACGCTCAGGATGCGTCCGTCACGGGACGTGTCACCAATGAGAAAGGTGAGCTGATGAGCGGGGCCACGGTCGTGGAAAAAGGGACCCAGAACGCTGCAGTTACGGACCTCAACGGTCAGTACACCCTTCGTCTGAAGACAGAAGACCCCGTCATCGAGATCTCCTTCCTGGGTTACAAACCTCAGGAGGAGAGAGTCGGAACCCGGCGTGTTGTCGATGTCGTGCTCGTCGAGGATGTCTCGACACTCGACGAGCTTGTCGTGGTCGGTTATGGCCGTCAGCGCAAGGTCTCTGTTGTGGGCGCCCAGTCGGTGATGCGCTCCGAAGACATCAAGATCCCGACGGGCAATCTTTCATCGGCCATCTCGGGCCGTATCGCGGGCGTGGTTTCGGTGCAGCGCAGCGGTGAGCCCGGACACGACGACTCCGACATCTGGATCCGCGGTATCTCGACCTTTGCCGGTCAGAGTTCGTCGCCGCTGATTCTGGTCGATGGGGTGGAGCGCAGCTTCAACAACATCGATCCCGAGGACATCGAATCCTTCACGGTCCTCAAGGACGCATCGGCAACGGCCGTTTACGGTGTGCGCGGTGCCAACGGCGTCATCATCATCAAGACCAAGCCCGGTAAAGTGGGCAAACCCCAGATCAGTTTCGACTATTACGAGAGCTTCACCCGCATGACGAAGGTTCCCGACATGGCCGATGCCTATACCTATATGAACGTGGCCAACGAGGCCTATGCCAATGCCTATCCCGATGCCAAGCCGCTCTACTCGCCCGAGTACATCGTGGCCACCAAGAAGGCGCACGGCATTCTGCCCAACGACAACCCGAAACTCTACAACGAGTACCTCTATCCGGCAGTAAACTGGATGAAGGAGATCTTCAACGACTGGGGCCACAACCGCCGGGCCAACGTGAACATCCGCGGCGGCCTTCCCAGTGCCAACTACTACGTTTCGTTGAGTTACTACAACGAGGTCGGCATGACCAAGAATTTCGAGTTGGAGAACTACAACACCAAAATGAATTTCGATCGATACAACTTTACTACCAACGTCAATCTGAAACCCACCTCCACCACGACGGTCGATATCGGCGTTTCGGGCTATCTGTCGGCCGGTCACTACCCGCAGCAGAGCGCCGCTTCGCTCTTTGCCTCCTCGATGGAGATCAACCCGGTCTATCTGCCCAAGACCATGCCTGACGGATCGCTTTCGGGCATCTCGGCCAACGGTGACCTGCGCAACCCCTATATGGACCTGGCCAAACGCGGTTACTACGAGGAGTACAAGAACACGATCAACTCCAACATCCGTGTGACGCAGGATCTCGGCTTTACGGAGTGGAGCAAGGGATTCAACCTGTCGGCCCTCGTGGCGTTCGATGCCTATAACTCGCGTACGCTCAACTACAACCGTTGGGATGACATGTATTATTTCTCCGGGTCGAAGGATCCCAATACGGGCCTTTGGATCGAGGATACCGTCTTTGACAATGAAGGCAACTACCTGACCAACCGGGTTCGCCAGGGTAACCAGGTGCTCGAGTTCGACCAGAGTTCGGGGGCCAACCGCACGGTTTACTTCGAAGCTTCGCTCAACTACGACCGCGCCTTCGGCAAACACCGGGTCGGTGGTCTGTTGCTCTACAACCAGAAGATCTACCGCGACCTGACGGCTTCGGATCTCACCGGTTCGCTTCCTTACAAGAACAAGGGCTACGCCGGCCGTCTGACCTATTCGTACGACGACCGCTATCTGGTTGAGGCCAACATCGGTATCAACGGATCGGAAAACTTCTCGCCCGAGAACCGCTACGGTGTGTTCCCGGCATTCGGTCTGGGCTGGGTCGTATCGAACGAGTCGTTCTGGGGTGTCCAGGACTGGATCTCCTATCTGAAACTCCGCTACACAATCGGATGGGTAGGTAGCGATACGACCACCGACCGCCGTTTCATGTATCAGGGCATCATGGGCTCCGACGGCATCTACGGAAACCGTTTCGGCGAGTCCTACGGTCTGACGACCGGCTGGAGTATCCTCAAGTACGGTGTGGATGTAAGCTGGGCCCGTTCGCGCAAGCAGGATGTCGGTATCGATGTCAATTTCTTCAAGGACCGGCTGTCGCTGACCGTCGATCTGTTCCACGAATACCGTGACAAGATCTTCCTGCGCCGTCAGGTAATTCCCGAGTATGCCGGTTTCGTGGAGAATCCCTATGCCAACCTGGGTATTGTGGAAAACCGTGGTATCGAGGCCCAGCTGGAGTACACCCAGCCGTTCGGCAAGGATATCTTCCTGACCGTCCGCGGCAACTTTGCGTGGAACAAGGACAAGATCATCGAGGACGATACGCCGGAACCGGCCTATCCGTGGCTCGAAACCCGCGGAACGAACGTCAATGGCCGCTGGGGCTATATTGCCGACGGCCTGTTCACCAGCCAGGAGGAGATTGATGCACACGCCACGCAGTTCGGTACGCTCTATCCGGGTGATATCAAGTACCGAGACCTGAACGAGGACGGCCGCATCGATGAGAACGACATGACGCTTATCGGCCAGGGTGACGTTCCGCAGATCTACTACGGTTTCGGGTTCGACCTGCAGGTGCACAATTTCTCGATCGGAGCCCTGTTCCAGGGCATCGCCAAGGTGGATCGCTGCCTTTCGGGACGTTCGATCCATCCTTTCTCGGGCCAGAACGGTCTGGACAACCTCTATGCCAACATTGGCGACCGCTGGAGTGCCGACGACCCGACCAACCAGGACGTTTTCTACCCGCGCCTGACTTACACCGGCGAGTCGAATACCAACAATACGCAGACAAGCACCTGGTGGCAGAAGGACATGAGCTTCCTGCGCCTCAAGCAGCTTACCATCTCCTACCGCCTGCCCAAGCGCTGGTTGAACAAGTGTTTCCTGAAGGATGCATCGATCTATGTGATGGGAACGAACCTCTTCACGCTGTCGAAGTTCAAGCTGTGGGATCCCGAGCTCAACACCAACAACGGTACGAGCTATCCCAATACGTCGAGTTATTCGATCGGAGTCCGTTTCAGCTTCTAACAAACCCTAAAAACGAGAGAATTCATGAAAAAGATAATTAAATCGAGCATATTGGCCGTGGCATTGAGTCTCGGCATGGTCGGCTGCGACTTCTTCGATGAGATGCCGGGCGTTCAGCTGGATCTGGACGACACGTTCTCGAATTACACCAAGACCGAACAGTTCCTTAACAACATCTACTCCTATACGGCCGACGACAATACGGGCGAACGTTTCTACACGAGTTATTCCGACCGCTACGGCGGCATCTGGATGGCCGGGTCGATCGAGGCGAACTGGAGTTGGGACTGGCACAACTCCCACAAGTGGAATCTGAGTCAGACCTCCCCGTCGTCGGACTATGTGACCTTCTGGTACGACCACTTCTATCAGGGCATCAACAAGGCCTCGATCTTCATCGAGCGCGTTGATGGCAATCCCGAACTTTCCGAAACGGAGAAGCGTGTGTGGAAGGCTCAGGCCCGCGGCCTGCGTGCGCTCTACTATTTCCATCTGTTCCGTCTCTACGGCCCGATCGTCATCCTCGGCGAATCGCCCGTCGATACGGGTGCCGAGCTGGGTACGCTGCTCAAGGCCCGCAACACGGTGGACGAATGCGTGAAGTTCATGGTCGATCAGTTCGACCTGGCGGCCCAGGACCTTCCTGCCCGTTATACCGGCGCCAACTACGGACGCATCGACCGCGGTGCCTGCAAGGCATACAAGGCCAAGATCCTGCTATATGCCGCCAGCCCCTTCTATAACGGCAATACGGATCTTGCGGGGGTGCGCAATACCGACGGTACGAATCTCTTCCCGCAGACGTATGATCCCCAGAAGTGGGAGACCGCAAAGACCGCTTTCGACGAGTTCTTTGAGGAGTTCGTTCCTACCTACTACGACCTGCATGTAGTGACCACCGACGGCAAGATCGATTTCTATGAGTCCTATCGTCAGGTGACCAATGCCTGTGAGCTTTCGAGCAAGGAGAACATCTTCATCCGCGAGGTATGGCACGGGGAGCTGAACTATGCCATTACGCCCTACCATTACGGTTACCGCAACGGCTACGGCATCGACGGCGGCCTGGGCCTGGGAACGAGCCAGGAGATGGTGGATATGTTTTTCACCGACAAGGGCCTGCGTATCGACGACGATCCCGACTATGTGGACTACGGCTTGAATACGACCCCGTCGTCCGATCTCTACGGTTCGGACGAGGACTACAACGATCCGGTGGTTCCTTCGCGCAACTACTTCAAGCGGAACGACAACCTTACGCTCAAGCAGTGGGAGCACCGCGAGCCCCGCTTCTATGTCTGTGTGACCTACAACGGATCGACGTGGCTCAACACCGATACCAACGCCGGCGAGGTGACTACCGAACTTTACTATAACGGCAATTCGGGCAACGCCCGCGCCGGCCACGACTCGCCCTATACGGGATACGGTATGCGCAAGACGGCCCGTTCGAGCCGCGAGGCCGGTCGTGACAACCACTTCTCGTGCAACCTGCGTCTGGCCGACATGTATCTGGGATACGCCGAAGTGCTGAGCGCCCTGGGCGACTTCCCCGGAGCCATGGATTACGTGAACAAGATCCGAGCACGTGCCGGTATTCCGGAGTATGGAACCGGTGTTGATGGCAATGGCCTGACCCGAATCCCCTATCCGGCCAATCGGACCGATGTGGACAACCGTATCCGCCGCGAGCGTATGGTCGAGCTGTGTTTCGAATCGGCACGTTTCTTCGATGTGCGCCGCTGGAAGATCGCCAATGGCGAGTCGGATGTCAATGGACAAGGGGACGGTTGGGTATATCCCACCTACCATACCGGAGGTGAGGGCGGTGACCTGCACGGACTGAATTACCGGTCGGATCCTCCCGAATTCTTTCAGAAGGTGACGATGCAGACCCGTGTGTTCGAGCCTCGCCACTACCTGATGCCGATTCCCGATGCCGAGGTGCGCCGCAATCCGCTGATGGTTCAGAACAACGACTGGAATGCGGCCGAATAGCCTTGTGACACGGCGCTCTGCGGCTACGGATCGTGCGGCCGGCGTGCCGCACGGCCCGCAGACCGCACGGGAAGCCAAACAAACGAACAAGTCAAAACGTCAATACGAAAACCAAATATGAAAAAATGGATGATAGCCTGCATGGCCTTGTTGGGAGCAATGGCATGCGACGATGAAATAGATCATTCCGGCGAAGTGCATGCCACGGCCATCGAGGTCTACTCGGTCGGCGTGACTTCGGCCGTGTTCGATGCCGAAATCTATGGAAAAGGAGTTACCGAGCGCGGTATCTGCTGGTCAGAGGAGCAGAATCCCACGACCGACGATGCCGTGACGAAGGATCCCGGAACGGGTGCAGGCCCCTTCTCGGCCGAACTCGTGGGGCTGGAGCCTTCGACTACCTATTATGTACGGGCCTACGCCATCGCCGGTCCGGAGACCTACTACAGTTCGCAGTTGAGTTTCACGACCTACGATGAACTGACCGCCACGATCCAGAGCGCCGTTGCCTCGCTCGACTATATTGTCGTTTCGGGAACGGTGGCCGGCGGCGCCGACACGTGGGCCATCGCCGAGTGCGGTGTAGCCTACGGTCTGGAACCCGAACCGACGGTCGCCGATGCGAAGGCGGCTGCCAGGGAGACCGAACGCGGAGATTTTTCCGTAACGGTTTCCGGTCTGGAACCCGGTACGACCTACTACCTGCGGCCATATGTCATTTCCGACAACGGAACGGAATATGGCGAACAGACCGAGGTGACGACTCTGACGGCCGATCAACTGCGTCAGCTCTTCGTCGATCGCCTCGGACAGAGCCGTCTGATGTTCGGTTCGGTCTATGCCGGCAATGCATTCGCCATGCACTATTCGCTCGATCTCGAGGCCGGGCAGGTTGTGGTCTCCTATATCGAGCCCGACGGCGACCGTGATGTCAGGCATGTCTCGCAGCCGTGCGCTTTCAACGAGGACTTCTCCGAACTGACCTGGACACCCGTAGCCAATGGCAGTGTAGAGTTCGGCGGTATCGCGCTCGATGCTACGTCTCTGACACTCAAACCTGTAGGGTCGGCCGGACTCGTGCTCGGCGCCTCGATGACCGCCGATGAGATCTACAGCATCTTTGTTCCCAAGGCCCATGGCGGCATCGACCGTGTCTCGGAGTTGCACAAGGGCAATTACCACGGTTCGGTAGATGACAACATCTACAATGTTGCCGGCAACTGCGTCGAGTACAACGGTTCGTCGGGCGGATTCATTACCAGCCCGTGGAACAAGACATACTTGTTGTTCAAGAATACGACCGACGGTTCCGGAAAGCCGGTCATTCCCATCAAGGAGGATGTTGCCGTCTTCTCGTTCGGCGAGTATGCCTATCCGTATGGCGGCAGCCTGACCGACGATGAGGTGCGCGAGGTCGAGCAGGGACTCGCTTCGCTGACCGATGTCCTCTATGATACCGACGGCCTGATCGTTGTCAAGGCAACGAACAACACGCTGACCCCCACCCAGGGCGATTTCGACTACTACATGATCTCGTCGAAGGGTGTCGAATGGCTGCAGTGGTACCTGCGAGCAGACGGGAAATAGATCCCGGAAGGCAGGCCCGATCTGCGGTTCAAACCGCACAGGGCCGGAATATTTTCCGGCCCTGCTTTTTTCGGACATGCGTTTCCTTCCCGGTCCGTTCGGTGGCATTCCGGAAGAAACGTGCCGTCCGGCCGTAACCCATAGATCCATATCTCCAGATTCAATATGAAAAAGAACTATCTGTACGCATTGTGCCTGCTGGCGGGACTGTCGGCATGCTCCATGAAACCCCGCTCGGCCGAGTCGGCCTGGGAGAACTACAACGTCGGTGAGATCGTCTTCGAGGACAAGGCTCCCGGGACCCGCGGGTCGGAGATCTATCACAGCATCATCCCCGATCCCGAAGCCTACATCACCGAGCAGGCCCGCACGGTGCTGGCCACGCTTTATGATTCGCCCGAAGACAGCATTACGCTGGTACGGCGGATCCATTATACGATCGAGGATGTCGATGGCATCTCGGCCAAGGGCGGAGGAGGCGGCAATGTCGATATTTTCTACAGTACGCGTCATGTCGAGAACTCTTTCCGTGACGGTGACCGCGACAAGGTGCTTTTCGAGACCCGAGGCGTGCTGCTCCACGAATTGACGCATGCCTATCAGCTCGAACCCCAGGGTATTGGGAGTTACGGTACGAACCGGGTGTTCTGGGCCTTCATCGAGGGCATGGCCGATGCCGTACGTGTAGCCAACGGAGGCTTCGGCCCCGACGGCCGGCCCAGGGGCGGCAACTACATGGACGGATACCGTACGGCCGGCTACTTCTTCGTCTGGCTGCGTGACAACAAGGATCCCGAGTTCCTGCGCAAGTTCAACCGCAGTACGCGTGAGGTGATTCCATGGTCGTTCGACGGGGCTGTCAAGCACGTGCTGGGGCCGCAGTATGACATCGATTCCCTGTGGCGTGAGTACCAGATTGCCGTGGGTGACATCACCCTGTAACGTAGGACGGAGGACCGCTTTCGCATCGCTGCGATGAAAAAGATACTGATACTTCTCTTTTGCAGCCTGGCCTGCAGCCTTCCGGCCGCCGGAACTCGGCCGCTGCGCGATCTGCAGCAGGATTTCGTCGATACGCGCTTCGGCATGTTCATCCATTTCAACATGCCGACCTATGTCGATCAGGACTGGCCCGATCCCGACGCGTCGCCTGAACTCTTCAACCCGACGGCGCTCGATTGCCGGCAGTGGGCCCGGGCGGCCCGCTCGGCCGGAATGACTTATGGCTGTCTGACGACCAAGCACCACAGCGGATTCTGCATATGGGATACGAAGACCACCTCTTACGGAGTGATGCACAGCCCGTTCGGCCGGGATGTCGTCCGTGAGTTTGTCGATGCATTCCGGGCCGAGGGACTCGGGGTGGCGCTCTATTATTCGATCCTCGATACGCATCATCGGCTGCGTCCGGGGTGGATTACTCCTGAACATGTGCAGTTGATCAAGGCGCAACTGCGCGAACTGCTTACCGGCTATGGCCCGATTCAGGCGATCATCATCGACGGCTGGGATGCTCCCTGGTCGCGGATCTCCTACGACCAGATTCCCTTCGAGGATATCTACTGCCTGATCAAGTCCCTGCAGCCCGAATGTCTGGTGATGGATCTCAATGCGGCCAAATATCCGGCCGAGGCGCTCTTCTATACAGACATCAAATCCTACGAACAGGGGGCCGGACAGCATATCTCGAAGAAGACCAACCGGCTTCCGGCACTTTCGTGTCTGCCGCTTCAGGCCAGCTGGTTCTGGAAAAAGAGTTTTCCGCAGACGCCCGTCAAGTCGCCGGAGCGGATGGTTGATGAGAACCTCGTCCCGATGACGGATGCCTATTGTACGTTTCTGCTCAACGTGGCGCCCAACCGCGAAGGCCGTATCGATGCGAATGCCCTGGAGGCTCTCGGACAGATCGGGCGGCTGTGGAAGAACCCCGGACATGTGGCAGATCTTCCGGAGTCGGATGCTCCGGTCATCTCTTCCAATCTGGCCAAAAGACGTCCTGTCGAGGCAAGCTGGAGTTTCGACTCGGCCATCATGGATTTTGCCGTCGATGATGATTTCGGCACGGCATGGGTCTCGAATCCGGAGATTGATACACCGTGGCTCGAGGTGCTGCTCGACCGTGAGCAGCCCGTGAATGCGGTCGTCATCACCGAAGGAGGTGCGCTCCGCATCAAGTCCTACCGGATCGAGTACAGGCTTTGCGGCGAGTGGCACCCGGTCGATCTGGAACCGAAAACCGGACGGGTGCGAATCCACCGTTTCGATACGGTCTGGGCCGATGCCGTGCGGCTTACGATTCTCGGGTCATCCGATACCCCCTCCATTGCCGAACTGGGCATCTATTGCGAGAGACGATAATTGTATAACTACCTGAAATAAACCAAAGAACCAAAAACAGATGAAAAAACACACCCTCCTTCTGGGCCTGGCCCTTCTTGTCTTCGGCGGACCGGCCGTCTCCCAGGATCGCGACAAGGCCTATCTGGTTTCGAACGCACATTTCGATTCCCAGTGGAACTGGGACGTGCAGCGGTCGATTCTGGAGTACATTCCGAAGACATTGAACCAGAACCTGCATCTGCTGTCGCAGTACCCGGACTATGTCTTCAACTTCGAGGGCGGTATCAAGTACCAGTGGATGAAGGAGTACTACCCTCACCAGTACGAATTGATCAAGCGCTACATCCGCGAAGGCCGCTGGCACATCACGGGGAGTACGTGGGACGCCACGGACCCGAACATCCCGTCGGCTGAGTCCTTCACGCGCAACATCCTCTACGGACAGCACTTCTACCGCTCGGAGTTCGGCGTCGAGGGTACGGACATCTTCCTTCCGGACTGCTTCGGCTTCGGGTGGACGCTTCCCACGATCGCCGCACACTCGGGCCTGATCGGCTTCTCGACACAGAAGCTGATGTGGCGCCACCGGCCGTTCTACGGATCGAGCAAGATTCCGTTCGAGATCGGCCTCTGGCAGGGCATCGACGGCTCTCGGATCATGGCGGTGATGGATGCGCACAACTACACGACCAAATGGCGCTATGAGGACCTGAGCCAAAGCGCCTATCTCTCGGGCATCACGTCAAAGAGCCCGCTCCGGACGGTCTACCACTACTACGGTACGGGCGATACGGGCGGCGCCCCGACCATCGAGTCGGTTCGTGCCGTCGAGGCGGGCTTGCACGGCGACGGTCCCGTCAAGATCCTCAGCGCCACGAGCGACCAGCTGTTCAAGGACTACCTTCCGTACGACGCCCACCCGGAACTTCCGGTGTGGGACGGCGAACTGCTGATGGATGTCCACGCCACGGGTTGCTATACGTCGCAGGCCGCGATGAAACTCTACAACCGGCGCAACGAGCTTCTGGCCGACGCTGCGGAGCGTAGCGCCGTGGCCGCTGACTGGCTGGGCGGCGTCTCGTACCCGCGCGAACTGCTCACGGAGGCGTGGAAGCGGGTCATCTGGCACCAGTTCCACGACGACCTGACGGGAACGAGCATCCCGCGGGCGTATGAGTTTTCGTGGAACGACGAACTTCTGTCGCTTCAGCAGTTCGCCGGCGTTCTCACGACCTCGGTGGGCAGCGTGACCCGCTCGCTTCGCACGGACGTGAAGGGCACCCCGGTCGTTGTCTACAATGCTGCGGGCTTCCCGGTCCGGGATCTCGTCGAGGCCACGGTCCCGTCGCGCAGCGACCGCGTCACGGTCTACGACGCCCGGGGCGAACGGGTTCCCCATCAGATCCTGGGCTTCGAGGACGGGCTCCTGCACGTGCTTTTCAGCGCGGAGGTTCCCGCTGCGGGCTATGCGGTCTATGAGGTCCGCGGAGGCGGCAGCCGGACCGCCGCCTCGGGGCTGAAGGCGGAGGGCCGGACGCTTGAGAACAGCATCTACCGCCTTACGCTCGATGCGAACGGCGACATCTGCTCGATCGAGGACAAGCGCTCCGGCCGCGAACTGGTCGAGACGGGCAAGTCGATCCGCCTGGCGCTGTTCACCAAAAACGAGTCGTTCAGCTGGCCGGCGTGGGAGATCCTGAAGAAGACGCTCGACGCGGATCCCGAGCCGATCTGCGGCGACGTGAAGATCCGTGTGGCGGAACAGGGCCCGGTACGTGCATCGCTGTGCGTGGAGCGCACGCACGGGGAATCGACCTTCCGGCAGTACATCACGCTGACCGAAGGAGGTCAGGATGACCGCATCGACATCGTGAACGAGGTGGACTGGGCTTCGACGGATGCCCTTCTGAAGGCCGAGTTCCCGCTGAGCGTGTCGAACCCGAAAGCGACGTACGACCTGGGCGTGGGCTCCGTGGCCCGCGGAAACAATACCGATACGGCCTATGAGGTCTATGCACAGCAGTGGGCTGACCTGACGGCCGAGGACGGGAGCTACGGCGTTTCGGTGCTCAACGACTGCAAGTACGGCTGGGACAAGCCCGACGACCATACGCTTCGCCTGACGCTGCTTCACACGCCCTCGACGCGCGGGGGCTACAGCTACCAGAACCGCCAGGACTACGGACACCACATCTTCACCTACTCGATCGTGGGACATGACGGTGATTTCCGCTGCGGGGGCACGGTCCGCAAGGCCGAGGTGCTGAACCAGCCTCTCCGAGCCTTCGTCGCCCCGAAACACCGGGGAACGCTGGGTCGCAGCTTCTCGTTCGTGGAGTCTCTGAACGAGCACGTGGCGCTTCGCGCGCTCAAGCAGGCCGAGGATTCGGAGGACTACGTCGTCCGTTTCTACGAGACCTCGGGCCAGGCACCGCAGGAGGCCGTAGTGCGCTTCGCCGGCGAGATCGTGGAGGCCGAGGAGCTCAACGGCAACGAGGCGCCGATCGGCGGCGCCACGTTCTCGGGCCGGGAGCTTCGCTTCACGGCCGCGCCCTTCTCGATGAAGACCTTCCGCGTGAAGCTCGCCGCCCCGGCACAGGCTGTCGCTCCTGCAGCTTGCCGCCCGGTAGCGCTGCCGTACAACCTGAAGACGGCGTCGTACAACGCGTACCGCTCGGATGCCAACTTCGACGGCAAGGGCAACTCGTACGCCGCGGAGCTCTTCCCCTCGAAGATCGAGTACCGGGGCATCGGCTTCGAGTTCGGCAGCCCGGAGGCGGAGAACGGCGTGAAGTGCCGTCGCGATACGATAGCCCTTCCTTCGGGCGATTACGACAAGCTCTACCTGGTCGTCGCCTCGACGCGCCACGACAACCGGGCCGTCTTCACGGTGGACGGCGAGGAGCATGAGGTGGTGGTTCCCTACTACGGCGGTTTCATCGGCCAGTGGGGCCACACGGGCCATACGGAGGGCTACCTGAAGCGTGCGGACGTGCTGTTCTGCGGGACGCACAAGCACGACATGATCGCCAACCGGGATGTACCCTACGAGTTCACCTACCTGTTCTGCACGGGCCTCGACATCCCGAAGGGCGCGCGTGAACTTGTCCTTCCGGACGACCCGCGGATCGTGGTGTTTGCTGCTACGGTCGCCACGGATCCCAACAACGCCGTGACGCCGGCGTGCGACCTGCTGCGGGTTTCGCTTCCGGAGAAGGGCGCCGACGAGGGTGAGCAGGCCAACCGGAACCTGGCCTTCGACCGTCCGGTCATCGCGCGTTCGGGAGAGGTGAACGGCGAGGAGCGTGCGGAGTGTGCCCTGGACGACAATACGGAGACGAAGTGGTGCGACGTGAGCGGAGCCCGTCCCAAATATATTACGGTGGATCTGGGCAAGGTTCAGCCGATCCGGGGCTGGTACGTGATGCATGCCGGTCTGGAGTCGCTGGACTACATCACCAAGGAGTACAGCCTGGAGGTTTGCACGACACCCGGCGGGGATTGGCAGCGAGTGGATACGGTCCGGGACAACACCTCCCTGGAGACGGACCGTCTGCTTGCGACGCCCGTCGAGGCCCGCTACGTGCGCCTGCTGGTCACCAAACCCGACCAGAGCGAGGGCAACACCACGCGCATTTACGAATTTTCGGTATATTGACGGTGCGGCTTCCGGCCTCGGATTCCGGGGCCGGAAGACCTTCATCCGTTGAGTCTACTGAACCAAACAAACCTACAACATGAAGTTGAACCGAAAAACATTTACGGGGACCTTGTATCCCCGGGTCATGAAATATTGTCTGGGGCTGGCTCTCTTCCTGCCGATGGCGCTGGCCGTCTCCTGCTCCGAAGATTCGGAACAGGGTGATCCGACCCCGGCTCCCAATTCTGTGCGTGTCCTTTCGTCGAATACGCGCATGCCGTCGGGCGGCACGCTCTCCTCGGAATTCTCCGATTCCCCCTCGGGATGCGGTATCGCCCAGATCGTGGACAACAACATCAATACGGATTTCGTTACGGGACATGCGTCGTTCTCGATATTCTGGAACGGCAACGAGGCGGTTCCCGTAAATACCTATTCGCTGACCTCGACCGCCGGATCGGCCGATTGCGATCCGAAAACGTGGTCGCTTTACGGGTCTGTGGACAACTCCGCATGGATACTGCTCGACCGTCGTGTCGATCAGCGGTTTGACGAGCGCAAGCAGACGCGGTCATTCGACTTCACCAACACCCGGGCCTACCGTTATCTCAAGCTCGAGGTCGAGGAGAACAACGGGGGTGCAGAAACCCGCATCGCGGAGCTCGGCATTCGTGAAATCGTACTCAGCATCGACGACCTGATGGAGTATGCCTACAGCTTCACCGAAAGCGGAACGACTCCGATGGGAAAACACTATGCCAACCAGCATGAGACGACGGCCGAGGACCGCATCTGGCTGGCCGATGCCTCGAACGAACCGGAGGTTCCTGCCACCAACCGAGAGACCCTGTCATGGCAGGAGTTCAGCGTGGTTCTTTTCCCTACAGCCGGTATTCCCAGTCCTGCGGATGTCAATCAGCACGGTGTGAGCGACTGCTGTGCGGTGGCTGTATTCGCGTCGTTTGCCTACATCTATCCCGAATTCGTGAAGTCGATAATCACCGACAACGGAGACAAGACCTATACCGTTGCAATGTTCGATCCGCAGGGCAATCCCGTGGATGTCACGGTCAGCTCGAAGTTCCTGGCCGACCGGAACGGAACGATTCAGTCCGCCAGCGGCAAGAACAATGTAGCCTGCTGGTCTACCGTGCTTGAGAAGGCCATCATCAAGTGGAATGCCGTCTACCAGGTAAATCCCGATATCAACGGGATCGGAACCGAAGTTGTGGCCCCTCTGTTCACGGGTAATGGAAGCAGTTTCGCTTTTGACCGCGGGGTGCTCGACAACGACCAGCTGGCACGGGCCGTGCGGGTGAGTCTCCAGCAGGGCAAGATCGTCGTTGGCGGATTCCATCCGGGCGATATTCCGGTAGACGGGACGCTGACCGTCTCGGGCCATGCCTACACGCTGATGCATTCGACCGACAAGGCAGCCCTGTTCACCATGCGCAATCCGTGGGGCGGGAATCCGAATGTGGACGGCAGTGCCGACGGAATCATCAATATTCCCGATGACCTGGACATTCCGCCGCTGATCGACCTGCGGATCGTCGAACCCGGCAAGGCGGCCGAATATGGCTCTGGGGTTACGGATCCTTACATTCCGCCGGTCTTCGCCCCCGGAATGTCGCTCATGCGTGTGGCTCCCGAACTGATGCATCCGGGACGGTAGGGAGGCGCTTTCGGCCCGGAAGGGACGGCATCGGCAGGCAATCGCCTGCCGATGCCTTTTTTTGATGGACCGGTCCGAATCCGGGAGTGTTATTTACGGGGCGCTGTCTGCCGTTGCATGGCTTGCAAAGCGGGATTCATCCCATTTTCCTGGTGCGATCTCTGTTTAAGAAACCGCATGAAACGGGAATTTCTTGATTTTTAGCCGGAGACCGTGTCGCTTTGGTCATAAATGCTGCCAAATTGTTACTTATGCCTTTCCTTTCCCTTTCTTGAAACTCCGGCGGTTGTTGTGTCGGGGTGAAACAACCGTGAAAATAAGGTTTCGAAACGGTTGTTTTTTGTTTGTGTGTCAGAAAAATAGGCGTTGCGCGATGGTTTGGTGCAAGAAAAAAACCTCTCTTTTTGTTTATTCGACGAATTTATCTATTTTTGCGACTAAATAGTGTGGTTTCTTAAACAGAAATAATAAACATTCGCAACTGTAGGTTTGCAGACAAGCCCGAAGCGAAGCAAGGTATTCGCAATTTTCACGAATACCTTATGTGTAATTCTTAATTTGCTGAATGTCAGCGTGTTCTGATGTTGCGCTGACAAGGCCTCGGATTGCCCGGATGCGATGCGGATTCCTGGATAAACGATATTGGAATGAATACGCAGGGCACTAACTGGACTTGGTCTGACTCGGTCTCCGAGCAGATCCGCACGAGAAAAAACAACCATGCGGTAAGGTGGTATGTGCTGGTGCTGCCGGTCTCTTCAAAAGGATATTACAGAGGTAACCCGGCCAAAGGACTCCAGACCGAGCTGGCCCGGCGCATCCGTGTCGGTGAGCAGCCGTTCGAATATTTTGCTCCGTCGTACGTCGCCGTCTGCGAGAAAAAGGGCGAACTGGTCCGCACGCAGCATCCGTTGCTGTACAATTACGTCTTCGTACACGCCTCGGAGGCAGAGATCTATCGTTTGAAACGATTCCTTCCCCAATACAGTTTCCTGCCCCGGGTCCGTGACGGACGTGGCGGGTATTATCCCTACTTGTCGGACGAGGAGATGGCCAATCTGAAATGGGTTGCCGAATCCTATTGCGATGAACTGCCGGTCTATACACCCGAACCGAACCGGCTGATGAAAGGGGATCGGGTGCGCATCACCGAGGGGCAGTTCAAGGGGGTGGAGGCAAGCGTCATCATCCAGCCCGGAGGTGGACGGAAAGACATCATGGTCTGTGTGGAGAACTGCATGTATGTACCGCTGCTTAGTGTGGAGCCCGGCCAGTACGAGGTGGTTGCGTTGAACTCGGACAACCGCCATGTCTACACGCGTCTGAACGGCGACCGGCTTCCGGCGGGACTTCATGAAGCGCTGAAGCGTTACCATTCGCCCGAAGGGGTGACGGACGCGGATCGGGAGTTGGCCCGGGAGACGCTGCGGCAATACGGCAGTCTGCAGTTGGAGAGCGACGTCATGCGTTGCAAACTTTACTCGATGCTGCTTCCGGCCTATGCGATTCTGGGGGAGAAGGAGGAGTTCGACCGTCTGGTAGGTACGATCCGCAGCATCCTGCCGTTGATCCGCGCCGAACAGTCGCGTGCGTTGTTGTTGGTTACGCTCTATGGTTGCACGAACAGTTGCATCTGCCGGGATCATGCGCATGGCGCCGTCGATCCGTGGCGTGAGGAGCGGAATCCGAAAAAGTGCAAGTTGCAACTCATCCGGCGTCTTGACGATTACGACTGCTGGTTAGGGGCACCAATAATAAGTTCAAGAATTTAAAATACCCATCAAATAATAAAAACTCATGGATACAGACGTAATTACTCTAAACGAATGTAAAAATGATGGATCATATGTGTATATGTATTATAGTCCTAGATACAATACATGGGTCGCATATGGTTTATCAGCTTATGGCCTAAGACTATTTTGTAAATCATATGGATGTACGAATCTTCGAGGATTCTCGAAAGAGGCTCAGATGCCATGTACGTTAATTGGCCCAGAGTCTATTCCAACTGTATTGGAAAACATGACCGTTCTGCAGCAGACAAGCAATTCTGAAATTTCGCTGCGGATGTCAGATGCTGTTGATAAAGATGCCTATGCAAAGTGGACCAATAAGTTGAAGAGTTGTCATCCTCGGTTTGATGATGATATTGAGGTGAGCACTCCGATTAGTCAATATGTGCCGAAGGATCGGTTTATTCCAGACAATATGTCGGCTTTCGCCCGCAACGTAAAACGTATCGGAGATTGTATATTATCTTTTTTTGCTTTGATCATTTTCTCTCCATTATTCTTACTCTGTTATATCGCGGTACGACGAGAGGATGGCGGACCTGCTATTTTTAAGCAGGAACGTATCGGGCGTTTTGGCCGACCTTTTAATATTTACAAATTTCGGACGATGCGCCTTGATGCTGAGAAGTTTGGTCCACAATTGAGCCATGCGGGAGGAGATGATGATCCTCGCCTGACCAAAATCGGGAAATTTTTACGTGCACACCACTTGGACGAACTTCCTCAATTGTGGAATGTATTCTGTGGAGATATGGCATTTATCGGTCCGCGCCCCGAACGTAAATTCTACATTGACCAAATTTTGGAACACGATATTCGTTATTCATACCTTTATCAGATTCGCCCGGGTGTAACGTCCTATGCGACACTTTATAATGGTTATACGGATACGATGGAAAAGATGCTTCGCCGCCTAGAGTACGATCTTTATTATTTGGGACATCGTTCTTGGTGGTTCGACTTCAAGGTGTTGTTCAACACGTTCTGTTCGATTGTTTTCGGGAAAAAGTTCTAAAGGATACATAGCCATGAAAAAGGTCCTTTTCGTTGCCACCGTTGTAAAAACACATATCATGGAGTTTCATCTTCCTTATCTTAAACTATTTAAAGATCTTGGATGGGAAACCTTTGTTGCTGCAAAAAATGATTATGAAAATCACAATGATTGTAAGATTCCATTTTGTGACCATTATTATGACATTCCTTTCGACCGGTTTCCTTTAAAAACGGCGAACGTTCATTCGTACCTGCTATTAAAAAAAATCATTCGCAAAAATAACTTCGATCTGATTCACTGCCACACTCCAGTTGGCGCCATGGTGGCGAGACTGGCAGCAAACCATTCTCGAAAACACGGGACTAGAGTCATATACACCGCCCATGGGTTCCATTTTTACCAAGGGGCACCGCTAATAAACTGGCTTGTGTATTTCCCTGCAGAATGGATATGCTCTTTTATGACCGATACACTCATAACGATCAATAAAGAAGACTTTGCATTTGCACAAAGGCATATGCACGCTCGTAATATAATATATGTACCTGGGGTTGGCATTGATTTATCCAAATTCTGTATACATAAAATTAATCCTCAAACAAAACGTAACGAGTTAGAGATTCCAGAAAATAAATTATGGATACTAACTGTTGGAGAATTGATTCCCCGTAAAAATCATGAGCGTTTGATTAAAGCGGTAGCAGATATTCCCAATTGCTATTTAACAATAGCAGGGCGAGGTAAATTAAAAGACGAATTAACAACTCTTATTAATGACCTAAACGTTGGGGGGCGGGTAAAATTATTAGGATATCGAAGTGATGTGGCTGAACTATGCGAAGCCTCAGATGTATTTGCATTTCCATCCATACAAGAAGGATTACCTGTTGCTTTGATGGAAGCCATGGCTTGTGGTAAGGCTATAATCTGCAGCCGAATCAGAGGTAATATCGACTTAATAGACCCCGAAGGAGGTATTTTATTCAATCCATATGACTCTAATGATATAAAAAGAGCTTTATTGGAAATTCTTCATTGTAACCGTTTCCAAATGGGACAGCATAATATTCAAATAGTGCAAGCCTTTGGGCTAGATTCGGTTATGCAACAAATGACCCACATATATCATCAAACTGAAGTTGCAAAATAAATAAAATATGGCAGCCAAAAATGAGACACGCCCCAAGATAGCAATGTTAATGCAAAGCGGAGAAGCCGGCGGGGTACAACGTGTAATGATTAATCTGGCGCATGGATTACAGGCAGAAGGAATTTATACTTCCTTCCTAATTGGAGACGCACGTGGTGAGATGATGCATGAAATACCTGAAGATTGTGAGATTATCGATTTTCGCAAGCAGAAGTATAGAGGAGACTCTAAGATTTTTGCGGCCATATGGGGTATTTACAGCTATATGCAGAAACATCCCGATACAATAATTCTTGCAGCTCCAGGATTGGCTGGAACAATCGTTGCTTTAATCAAAGTGTTTTGTCGGCACAAACGAGCATTAGCCATCGTGGATAACCGATGTACTTTACTCAAGGATGGAACTATTTACCACACCCTGATCTATTATTGTAACAAACTGTTGTTTAGATTTCTCGACGGGGTCATTGCGGCTCATACGATGGCATATAACGAGCAAATCAAATTTTATCATGTCAATAGTGCGAATGTTCATAAAGTGTATCATCCGCTGGTTGTTCCGGAAAAAGTGCAAGCCGCAATGCCAGAGACCGAGCATCGATTCATCAAAGACAAAGCCGACGGAGCCAAAATTCTCATAGCTGTAGGCAGGTTAGTTCCGGAAAAAGATTTTGCCACACTATTGAAAGCCTTTGAACTAGTCCGCAAGAATTCGGATTCGCGTTTAATCGTGTTAGGTGATGGTCCACTAAAAGAGATATTGGAGAAATTACGCCAAGAAAGTCAATTCTCCAATGATATAGATCTATATGGTTACACAAACAGGGTCCTTAATTTTATGAAAATCTCAGACTTATTTATTCTTTCCTCCAAGGAAGAAGCTTTTGGCAATGTCTTGATCGAAGCAATGTCTTGTGGTATACCATGCGTCGCGACCGATTGTGCCAGCGGAGGACCTAGAGATATTATGAATGGAGGAGATCCTGCATATGGGGCATTATGCCCATGCGAGAATCCTCAGGAATTAGCCGACGCTATTCTCAAAACACTTGACACTCCACATGATTCAGCAATCTTACGAAAAAGAGCGGAGCTCTTCTCGATCGCTTATTCATCTAGGGAATATGGTAAAATTATCAAGAACCTAAAATGAAGAATCTCGGAGGAAGGATCCCCTTTGCGTCTGGTATCATGTCAATGGTTGCCGTAGTTGCAGCCATAGCCTCGTTAGTAGCTCTTTTAATTCTGCAAAATAATGATTGGGGGTATGGTCTATTAACTATGTCCATCGGTTCAATTGGACTATCCATATCCGCTAAAAGATATTCCCATATCTCACAAGCTATCGCTTGGGCTTTCATTATTAGATTTGTTATTTGCGTAATATACAGCATGCTAGGCGATGGAGATGCGGATAATTATGGAGTCAATGCCGTTTACTATGCATCTTTACCAATTAACGAAGTCTTTTTGAATATTCCTACTGGCGCTTATTTTTATTCATGGATTATCAGTTTCTTCTTCAGAGTATTCGGAGAATATTATATGCCGGTACGGGTTATGAACGCGACATTAAGCGTTTATTGCGTATTAATCTTTTCGGACATCGTTTCGCATATATACAAAGATCGTAGAGCCATAATTAAAGCAGCATGGGTTATAGCGTTATTCCCGAATTTAATTCGATTTTCAAGTTATTTCGCCAATCGAGAGGTCGTCCTTTTATTATTTATGCTTTTATACATCAAGCATGCTTATCTCTATTATAATAATGGCCGCACTAAACACTTAATATTATCTATCATAGCCCTTGTTCCGGCTATGATTTTGCATACATCAATGATTGCAATGATCATGTTGACCATCTTGATTATCTTGTCGAGGAAAAATAATCCCCAAAATAGAGGCGCAAGTCTAATCTGGAAAGGTTTCCTCGTCAGTATTACGATAATTACATTTGTTTATATGCTATCTAGTGGTATTGGAATGGAAAAGTTCGGTATTGGAGGTGGAGTTGATCTCGACGTTGAATCCATCAGTAATATTGGGGAGATGTCAGCCGCAGGTAGAGCGGCTTATTTAAGTGGTGTCTCTTTTTCAAACCCGATATTGACTCTATTATTTCTGCCGATACGAATGTTGTATTTTTTATACACTCCATTCCTTTGGATGATCAGTTCTGCCATTGATATTGTCGGATTATTCGATGCTATTCTATATATTTGGGTTTCGATCCCCATGTGGAAACAAATAAAAGAAATTCGCCGAAAAAGAAATAACAAGACATCTGATGACCGGTTCATTTTCTTGTTGTTTATTACACTAATTGTTATAATAGCCATGTTTGCTGCAGTGACATCTAACTATGGAACCGCAATTCGACATCGATGTAAACTATTTCCAATCTTTTTATTGATTGCCCTTACCAAATTGGATTTTCCTTTTATTAAACGCAGTCTAAAAATTATAAAATAAACAACATTTGCCTTTAGCCCTATACTACAATATTTATGATTATAAAAGTAGTCATTCCTTATTTCGGAAAATTCCCACCTTATTTTGACTTCTTTATAGAAAGTTGTCGCTGCAATTCCGAGATTTTATTTCTAATTTTTACAGATCAAATTTCGCTTCCCAATTTACCGGACAATGTCATAATTCAAACTTGCAGTTTTGAGGACATCAAAAAATTAGTTCAAAATAAACTTGCACTTGACATCAAAAGATTAAAAGCATTTTCTCCCTATAAATTATGTGATTACAAACCAGCATACGGAAAAATATTCGAGGATTATTTGACCGATGCCGACTTTTGGGGCTTTTGTGATGTCGATCTGGTATTTGGTAGAATCTTCAATATTCTATCTATTAAGGAATTTCAAAAAAGCGAGCGGATATTAACTCAAGGGCATCTCACATTCTACAAAAATAGTGAACGAATGAAATTGATGTTCTTAAAAAACATAAAAAAAGGAATTAATTTCTGGAATGCCATTTCATTCAACGAACCTGCATTCTTTGACGAAATATTTATGCCGGCAATATGCAGGGCAAATCAGGTTATTCAATATGGTCAAAACCAATTTGCCGACATTTTGCCACAATATTCCAGACTTCTCGTAGCTCCAGCCTGTACAATATCAAACCATCCTGATCAGCGATTTTATTGGCAACAAGGTAGATTATTCCAATCATATGTAGATAATAAGGAGGAAGTAAGACAAGAAATAATGTATATTCATTTACAAAAGAGACCCTTGCTCCCTTATTATGATAAAAGAGAATTACAAGGAGACGATCGAATCTTTTTTACACCACAAGGTATTTTCTCATCTTTCCAATATGATATAGACGCAGAGGCGGAGAATAAATATCATGTAAAACAATACCAGAAAAAGCGATGGAAATCCTTAACCTTAAGGAAAATCTGGGTAAAGTTTAAAATTAAACAATTGGGACGATAATGAGAATTGGCATATTAACATTGCACAAAGCATGTAATTTTGGAGCAGCTCTTCAAGTTTATGCATTACAGAAGACGCTACTTGATAATCGATTTAATGTAAGTGTAATAAATTATCATAATATTGATATATATCGTTATTATGATTATCATATACTCTCAGATCGGTACCACATCAAGACGACTCTTGGGAAAATTCTTCGTTACAGGTATAACAAGAAAGTATTCCTAAAGTTTGAGTCATTTCAAAAGAAACACTTGATTTTATCTCCAGTCTGCAAGACCTTGCCAGAGTTGAAGGAGGTGGAATCCCATTATAGCGCCATCATTTGTGGAAGTGATCAGGTATGGAATCCAAAAGCGATTTTCAATGATTTCGATGCCTTTTTATTAGGAACCGTATCTTGTAAAAAGATTGCATATGCCGCATCAGCAGGATCTGTATCCCTATGGGAAAAACATCTACAGAGATATTGGGATTTATTACATCGATTTGATGCAATCTCGGTCCGAGAAGCAGACATGTTACAACCTGTCGAGAACTTATCGCAAAAGAAAGTATCATTAGTATGCGATCCAACCTTGTTGTTAGATTGTGAAGATTGGATAAAGATCGAAAATAAAGATCCAATTAAAAACTTAGACGATGGATATATTCTTGTCTATTTTCTTGGCTCCAACGAAGTTGTCGTAAAAGCAGCATTGGAGTTACAAAAAAAGACCAATCTCCCAATTGTTTCAATTGGCCGACGCATCAAAGGAAGTTATCGACCTGCTGTTGGGCCAGATGGTTTCTTAACTCTTTTTCATCATGCATCGTACGTTCTAACCAGTTCGTTCCATGGGACGGTGTTTGCCATTCAGTATCAAAAACCTTTCCTAGTGTTTGGCAATGGAATATATAATTCTCGGATGTTGACATTGCTCAATCATTTAGGAATACAAGAAAGGATGGTGGCCAATTGTTGTTCAACAGAACAAATCCTGTCGGTACTCAATAAGCCTTTAGATTGGGCTAAAATCAACTTCCTCCGAAATATCTTGAAAGAACACTCTTTAAATTTCTTAAAAACAGCTTTGGAATAAATACAATGATTGCCAATAATATCATGCTTCCGTATGAGACGTGCGTTGGGTGCTCTGCATGTATGGAGATCTGTCCCAAGCATTGTATTAGTATGATTCCTGATGATAAAGGCTTTTTGAGGCCCCAAATCGACGTTTCGCAATGCATTGGATGTAGATCTTGTCTGCGAGTTTGTCAAGCAGAACATCCGATCGACCGGAATCCTGCTCCAAATACAGTTTTAGCTGCACAAATAAAAGATAAAACTGCACTCAAGAACAGTTCCTCCGGAGGGATAGCCTGGTTGCTTAGTAAAATAATAATTCAGCGAGGAGGAGTTGTTTATGGAGCGTGCTTTGATGACAAAATGATCGTAAGGCATCAACGTATTGCAACCGAAGATGAATTGAATAAACTTCAGGGAAGTAAATATGTGCAAAGTGATTTGTCTAAGATTTACAGTTCTATAAAACAAGACCTCCAAGCAGGTCTTATCGTTTTGTTTATTGGCACACCTTGTCAAATCGGAGCTATAAGAAAGATATTCAACCACAAATACGAATGTCTTATTACATGTGATTTAATTTGTCATTCGGTATCAAGTCCTCGACTTTTCGCAGATCATATAAAAGTCATAGAGGAATCATTTGGGAAAAAAGTTGTTGATTATCGGTTTCGGGATAAAACAATAGGCTGGAGTTATAATCTTCATAAAATAATATATAATGACGGAACAGCATCCAAGCACTCCTACTGGAATCAATGTTATAAACGTCTGTTTTTTCTTGGGCTCATTGCAAGAGAAAGTTGCTACCATTGTCCATACAGCAGTTTGTCTCGAGTCGGAGACATATCGCTTGGAGATTATTGGGGGATAAATTCAATTACAAACAAATTTGCAGAAGACATTGGAGTCAATGTCGTATTCTTAAATTCGACCAAAGGCTCGCAACTTTGGAATCAAATACAAGACCAATGTTTCTATATTGAAACAGAATTGAGGCCGGCTCTACAAAAACATCTTGTCATGCCTTGCGAAAAAACAGCCCACGTAGATGCGTTCTGGAGTTATTATACAAAGGCATCATATAAAAAGACTTGCGAGAAATTTGCCGGTCCATACCTCTATCTTACCATACGGAATCGAATCAAAGATTTTCTTGTCAAAAAACGATTAAAACACGCATAGTGCTGATGGGAAGAAATTCTGTTTTATTGAAAAATACACTGATCATTTCTATCGGGAAAATATGTACGCAGCTTATTACCTATTTATTACTGCCTATATATACGGCCGTCCTGTCAACATCTGAATATGGAACGATTGATCTGCTTATCACATATATCATGTTGATTTCTCCTGTAATTACCATACAGATGGAATCATCCATATTTCGGTTTTTGATAGACGCCCGAGGAAATCGCCATGAAATTACACGTATTATTACTAATTGTATAGCATGCACAGCTGCCCCTTCATTGGCCTTTGCTTTGGGATTTGCCATTATTGCTCAATCTCTTAATTTTGAATATACAGAAACTTTTTTAGCCGGGGTGCTCACAAATTCAATTCTCTCTATTGCTCTTCAAATTGCCAGAGGGCTTGGAGACAATATGACGTATGCGGTAGGAAGCGCTATTGCTGGAATACTAACGGTGCTATTAAATATCGTATTGGTAATTATCTGGCCTTTTGGGGTATCCGGCATGCTATATTCAACTGCTATAGCACAATTTCTTGCAGTTATTTATATACTCTACAAAGATAAAGTATTTACATACATTGATTCTGCCAGTCTCAGTAAACAATTGATGAAAAAAATGGCAGGCTATTCTGCCCCATTAATTCTGAATGGTCTTTCTTGGTGGATTATTAGTGCTTCAGATCGGACCATTGTTTCCGCATTCATTGGGACGGAAGCAAATGGAATATTGGCTGTTGCAACAAAATTCTCAGCAATTGTTGCCAATGTATTTGTGATATTCAATCTTTCTTGGACAGAATCTGTTGCTTTACACATAAAAGATAATGATCGAGATAACTATATCTCGGACATCACAAATCGCTGTTTTAACTTATTCAGCTCTTGTGGTATCATTTTAATTATGGTCTGTGCTGTATTTTTTAAATATCTTGTCAATGAAAATTTTCTTGCAGCATTTCCTCTAATACCGCTATTGGTTGTTGGTGGCATTATCAATGTCATCCAGACACTATACGGAATTATTTATATCGGGTTAAAAGACACTAAGAAAGTTTCACAAACCTCGTTTATTGCGGCCATAATCAATTTAATTGTCTGCATAGCTTTAGTAAAAATTATCGGTTTATATGCAGCCGCAATATCAACGATCGTAGCCATGCTTTATCTTGCAATATATAGATACACGGATATAAACCGCACAATGAATATAAAATTGAGAATGAAAGATATTGCAATCATATTGATTGCATATGGAGTTTTTATGATATTATATTGGATAAACAACACGTATATCAATATCGCTGGACTTTTTATATCAATCATAGCGACAGTAATTTGGAATAAGACAATGGTAAAAGGTATTCTATCAATATGTAACAGTCAATTAAGAAAAATGTTTCCCGTACATTAATAGCGGGTAAATTTTCAATCTAGCCGTACCTATAATAGGGAGTTTCTATAATATTAGATCTACAATATTAGATCTACCTCACAAAATCAAGATAGAGTCATTAATCCTATATCCTCGGAAATTTTTATTCTTGGGTATATTTATCCAATAAATTCTTCAATCTGCAATAACATAAATCGAAAAGCTTAGGCATCTATTTGAGTTCATTTCTGATGAGAATCGTTGTTTGGAAGTAAGCATACGGTAAACTACAGGTATTGAACCTTTATATATAGCAATAGTGACTGTCACTATGAACCTACTAGTTGCAGTCGCTATTGTTTTGTTGAACCTATATGTTGCAGTCGGTCAGCAGTGTTTTCCGGATCCCTCCCCTTGTTTTATCAGTACACTTTCCGGATGTTGCATCTCCCATTTGTGCGGGAGCAGTTCCAGTAGTTCCTCATGAGTTGCCTTTTTATAATAAGGTATTCGGGCGATGACATCATTCATGTATTCTCTTGGATTTACATCATGTGCCTTACAGGTGGCCAGCAGAGAGCAGATGACCGACATATTGACTGCCGCCTCATGGTTTCCGCAGAAGAGATAATTTTTCCGTCCCAGAGTTATCGGTCGGATGACATTTTCAGCCAGATTGTTATCCCAAAGCAGGCGTCCGTCCTCCAGACATCTCATCATGTTGCCCCATCGGGTATAGGCATACGTGATAGCTTTCCCGGCCTGGGAGTTGGGACTGTACTTGATACCTTCCGTTTCCATCCACACCTTCATGGATCCATGACCGGTCCGGCCAGCTCCCGACGTTTTGCCTTCCGCTCATCGTACGAGAGACTCGCCTTATCACAACAGTGTTCAATCCGGTATATATGCTGTATCTGGGTCAGAGCATGTTCAGCCATTTCCTTATTTTCATCCAGAGCCTGTTCAAAATGACGGCGGATATGTACAGACAATTGAGCAGCCGCACGTCGGGATTGGTCTTGAAGGCTGTCTCATAGCCTGCAAAACCATCGCATTGAAGATATCCTTTGAAGTGATATTGCTTTGCCAGAGATTCGATAACCGTCCCGGCACGCGATCCTTTGTCGTAATGGGAAATGACCAGTTTTTCCATGACCGACCTTACCATCCACAGATATTCCTTGCCAGCCTTGTGCTTTTCCCTGTTGATGACCGGGAACTGTGGTTTCGTCCGCCTGTACATAGTCGCAGGAGAAAATACTTCACGCTTGAGTTCCTCGTATAGAGGCCTGAGCAGCTCCACCGTTTTCTTGAACCATCCGTCCAGCGTACTTTCCGTAAGGCCTTTCATCCCAAGATGCCGGTACTGCTGTATCTGACGGTAGAACGGGATATGGTATTCATACTTCTGAAGCAGTATCTCGGCAAGCAGGCTGGTGTCGGCAATGCATTTGTCGACGGGCATCAGCGGCATGGGGGCAATCTCTACGCCTTTCTGCCCCTCGGGAGGAAGCTGAGTGCTGTCCTTGAGCGCATATTTGGGACGGATGATTTCCTTGACGTAAAGCATCTCCGGCTTGTGTTTGACGACCCTGGTTATCTCTTCGCCTATTCTACAGTATAAAGACAGGTCTACGCCTATCGGTTCTATTATATCGGTCTCCAATACGGGTAAGTCCTCTATCATTTTGCGGTTCTGACGATTCTGCTTCCGGACTTCAGCCGATTCCTTTTCTATCTGCTCCACGGCCTCGTCCCGCTTTTCTTCCGCCAGTTGCCGAAGTCCGGAAAACTTGTCGGCAAATAGATCGGGTATATTAGGATTATATACACGAAACTTTTCCGATTTACGCCCAAAGAGTTGACGGTTTAGCCATGCGACCTGAGCCGTCAACTCCTTGATACGTTCCTGCAGATTCTTTATCTGTTCGGATTGATTCTTATTTGTAGTAGACAATGACGCTATAGAGGCATTCAACCCCTCTATCGTCTTGAGTAAAATATCCTTTTCTTCCATTGTCTACACCTTTTTTGTTGATGTAAATATGTTAATTAACAGTGTTATACAACAATATCCGAACTTTTATTCACGCAAAAAAGCATGTCATACATGGTATTCCTTACGTTCGGCCCTTAACCGTCGGAGTCTCTGTTCCGGATTCTCTTGAATGCCCTCAACCATCATCACCAGATCGTGCCATTCCATGGGATAGCTGTTGGATTCGGGATCGTACTCCGGCAGTTTGAAGAGACCGGCCTCCAGGCGTTTTACATACATCACCATGCCTCCGTCTTCGGTATGAAGCAGTTTCATGAGCCTGCGGCTGGAACCGATGAAGATGAAGACATCACACCGTTCTTCACTTCACTGTTCATCTTTTCATGTACCACTCCGCACAGCGAACTGATACCTTTGCGCATATCTGTCCTGCCCGGACACAGGAAGTAGCGCATCGTGTCGTTCAGGTTAAACATGGCCGTTTCGAAGACTTTGGGTGAACAGTTCCATCAGTATCTCTTCTGAACCGTTTCCGCAGTGGGCACGAAGATCATTGGGAAACAGAACAGCCACACCATGTGGTATTTGTTCTTCTGGGGAAGTTTCCGTAGCTGTCTGTTTAAAACAGATAGGAGCCAGCTCTTGTTTGATGCTGTTTCTGTCAACGGAACATTTTCTACGCCAGTAATGATAGGTTGAATAACTTACACCTATTTGTTGAAGGTACGACTTCAATGGCAGGCCGCTTTGTTGTACCAGCAATTCCAATTCTTCAAATTCCTGTCTATATAATTGAGGTTTGATTGTATTCGCTACCGCAAAGCTACAACCAAACCTCAAGGTGTAAAAGGTGCATTTATTCGAATGCTTACGATCCTATTATAGTATTGGGAAATAAAGTATCTCATGAACAATTTAATAGTTGCAATATGATAAATAAAATCATCAAACAAAGTGTATAAACACAACAATAGTCTGCAAACTTGCAGGCTATTGTCGTAAAAAGCACAATTTGTCATTCGTTTCGATGTAGGCATTGAACCATGCGATGGGAATTATTGGAAATTGTGACGAAATACTATAATATACAAAAGTCTCTGTAACGAATATTCCTTGCACAGAATAGTCCGAACAATCACACCCAAAAGCTCTGCTTACATCATAAAGATGGTTCTGAATCCAATCCACCTTAAATGATAGTTTTTCATCATATCCCTTTTCTCCAATAAATTTGGTGTAATCTGCGACGAAAGATTGAAGATGATATCTTGTTTTAATATGTTTGGCATCAATTACGTAAATAATTTGAGTTGATTTGTCTATAACAATGAAATCAATCTCACCAACATTACGATTTGGGTAACACTTTGTTCCAATATGGGCTACTGCTTTTTCCAATGAGACATTATTCAAGGCTTTGACATTCCTTTTATATGGCAGTTTCTTTGCCTCAATAACACTGCAACATAATCTTTCTAACCATTTGTCGTGTTCTTGAAATAATTTTTTTGCAAAATTTATTATTATTTGATTGGAAGCCCATTCGTTTGGTATCACTTGGAATGGCAATAGATTCCCACAAATTTCCTCAATTGCCTCTTGAAACATATACGGGGCAATATAGTATTCTTTGTTTCCATCTATACTAAATTCTAAAATCGGTCTATATCGTGTCCTTAAATCTTTATCATACGGTTTTTCAATAGCGGCTTTTATATCAAGTTATTGTGGGTAAATAGTAGTCCTCGCAGAAAGGGATTATGAGGATGCTTCTTGACCAAATTTGTTATGTTGATAACTTGAATGATTTGTAATATTTCAGGAATATGCCCCTCAACAATCTCTTTGAATTCGCTAAAAGAAACATCATTAAGATGTATGTTTGCTGGTTGTGCATTGCACACTATATCACAAAACTTATCGGTAATATCTCCAAATGCATTATATAGTTCACCTCTAAAATCGTTTAACAGATTGAAAGAAAAGCAATGCTTTCGGAATAGAAACTTACTTTGAGAGATGTATTTTAAATGACTATGTACGTATACTAACGAATCATCCATATAGGTTAAAGCGACTGCCCACTCATTGCACTCTAACTTAAAAACACATTCGTCATTTATTAATTGGATAGCTCTTTGCTGAGAAAGTATGTCTATCATCTTTGTTATAAAAAAGATGTCTGACAACTCTAGTTTATCCATATCAATTATTGGTGCTGTTTTGAACGATAGGTTTAACTTGGGTATAAGTATAAATACATATCGGCACATTTGCATCAATATGAGCATATCCTCAGTGCGTTGTTTCTCTGTTGCCAGTTTAGAATACAACAGCATAAATTGAAATATATCTTGCGGATTCCTATATCTATCTAATAAAGTAATAAAATCTTGCACTAATGTTTCAATGCATAAATTACAAATGTCAATAACAGTACATTTGTTTATTTCGGCGTCCAGCGAATATTTGTTGTTAATTTGCTCTAAACACCGTTTATAATACTTCATTTTAGTATGATCATCTACTATAATTTGCATAAGGCTACAATATCCACCAAAGATAACATATTCTCAGCAGAGAATGGCTGATATGAAAAAATATAATTAACTTTGCTGGAAACTTATATAAAAATATGAGAGTAGAAACTATGCTAAACAAGGATAATATAAAGAATTTCTTAAAAAACCCTCTTGGAGTAATTGCACTATTTGTTGCTATATGCTATTTGATCGCAGGTTTAGTATTTACCATCGGGTTAGATAAACTAAATGGGGCAGAAGAACGACTTCCATTCATTTGGTTTATTATTATATTCCCTATAATAATTTTCGTCGTTTTTGTATTATTGGTGTGTTTTCATCATGAAAAATTGTACGGCCCTACTGATTTTAAAGATGAAACTAATTTTATCAAGCTTACAAATACAGAACGCAAAACGAAATATATAAGAGAAGCAACCGAGAATTCTATCTACGAAGAGCAAAATCCAATAAATATAGAAAACTCATCAGAAGCTATTAGAAACGAAAAATCAAACATTTGCGCATTAGCATATTCAGCTGAAAACTCGGCCCACTTAGCAATACAAAAACTTAATAAAATTTATAATACAAAATTTACGGAAGAAGTAAGAAATGGTAGATATATTTATGATGCAATAGGTGTCATTAATGGAAAAACATACATTGTCGAGTGTAAATATATAAGGAATATTGTTACCATCAATCGATTGCGGGACACATATCAACAAGTTCTAAGATATAGAGAATCAATATTTAAGAAAAATCCACAAATAATAATTGTGTATATCTTAGAAAAATATACAGAAGAAGTTTGCGTAAAAATTCAAGAATACTACAAGTCTATTGAGCCTAATTTGAATATTTTTGTCTTTGATTATAATGAACTTAAAGTACAGTTTAATAGTATAGAATAATTATAATTCAAGAGTATATATTTCTTCTAATATCTCATATCTCAAGACAAAGATGAGCAAAGGAAAGGTGACCATTGGCGATAATTGTATTATTAATAATGCAAACCATATAAGTAAATTTGAAGAAAATTACGTTGTAGTTAATGGTAAAAAATTGGAATTAGACCAAGATAAATCGATGGATAAAAATTAAGTTTGTAAGATTACCAATATAGGGATTATTAATCTTACATCCATAGATGTACAAGATTTTCTTGGTATATTATTTTGTTATAATAGAGAATCTCGTTAACTTTGTGTTAAATAAGCGTTTGTGCAAAAACAGATAAATTGAAGAAGTATACTCGTTTCTAAATCGTTACCTGCTTAAAAACACGCCTCCTATAAATCGCTTGTTTACAGTGAATAAAGAAATATGTAATATCTGAAGCCGTGGGTCGTCGGCTGCTTGCGGATGCCGCAGATGTCGGCCAGCTCCTTCAGGTAGGCGTTCATCTTCTGGTTGCTCGACACGGGCAGCAGCACGTTGTGTGCCACGCACTCGGGATCCGTGCGGTAGCGCTGCAGAATCCGCGCGGGGATCTCCAGCAGCGGGATGTTGCACATGTTGCCGGTCTTCTGGCGCGGCTTGCGGATCCAGCGGTGGCCCTGCATGTCGGTGACGATGTGTTCGGGGGCGAGCTGTTTGATGTCCGAGAAGGTGAGCCCCGTGAAGCAGCAGAAGATGAAGAGGTCGCGCGTCTGGGCCAGCCGCGGGATGTCGATCTCCTTGTGCATCAGCCGCTCGATCTCCGCCTTTTCGGGCATCTCGCGCTTGACGGGCTGCAGCGAGAAGCGGATCTCGGCGAAGGGGGCGCGCTGCATCCACTCGCGGGCCAGCGCGATGCGGGTGATCTCCTTGAAGTTCTTGAGGTACTTCGTCGCCGTGTTGTGGCAGCCGCCGCGGTGGGTCTTCAGGTAGAACTCGAACTCCTCGATGAAGCGGCGGTCGACCTCGTCCAGATAGAGGTCGTTGCGGTGGATGCGGATGATGCGGGCCCGCACGGTGTCGATGTAGAGGTTGATGGCCTTGCCGAGCGTGGTGCGGGGCGAGGCCTGGCCGCGGATGGCGTCCCACTGATCGGGGAGGATGCTCTTGCGGATGGTGGTGTCGGCGCGCTGGCCGTTGACCGTGATGCGGACGCACACGGGGACCTCCCCGTGCTTGTTGGGCCTTGTCCGACGCACGTAGAACGAGATCCGAAAAGTACTTTTTGTCGATTCATATACTCCATGTGTTAACGGGTTGTAAATTTACGCCACCGTGTGCAATATTGGAGTATGCAAAACGCAGTGAATCAGTGAATAAGAACCTTTTGGTGGTGGCAGAATCCGGGGCGGATGGCGATGCCACCGAATTGCCTGCCGAAGAGCTTCCGCAAGGAGGTGTATTTGTCCGACCCCGAAAAACAAAAATCCCTGTAAGTGAGTTACTTACAGGGATCATGGTTTTTTTTGTCAAACCCCCTTGCGGAGAGGGAGGCTCTCGAACCTACATATTCAAGAAATATCATAAAATTGCAAATCATTAATAATCAATCACTATTTGGAGTACATAGTAAATCTAAATCTTTCTGAATATCTTTTGCTATTCCAAATATTGGGTGTATATTTGGGTGTAGAATTTCAAACGCACCCAATTATGAATATCAAACGAAACATCATTTTTGCATTGGAAAGCCGGAAAAAGAACGGTGTGCCAATCGTGGAGAATGTCCCCATCCGTATGCGTGTCATATACGCAAGCCAGCGCATTGAGTTTACAACGGGTTACCGCATTGATGTAGCCAAGTGGGATGCTGACAAGCAGCGAGTGAAGAACGGGTGTACCAACAAATTAAAGCAAAGTGCATCTGAAATCAATGCCGATCTGCTGAAATACTATACCGAAATTCAAAACGTATTCAAAGAATTTGAGGTACAGGAAGCCATGCCCACTACCCAACAATTAAAGGACGCATTCAACCTGCGAATGAAAGATACAAGTGAAGACCAGGAAGACGTAAAGATAAGTTTTTGGGAGATATTCGATGAATTTGTAAAAGAATGCGGCAATCAGAATAACTGGACTGAATCCACAT